>Ga0228710_1001174_pt1 | contig 38276 bp, 26 predicted proteins | sample MedpolnodulmetaG_FD_177995 | JGI IMG/M metagenome (GOLD analysis project Ga0228710, IMG submission 177995) | Root nodule microbial communities from Medicago polymorpha collected in Santa Monica, California, United States - pink nodules | ecosystem: Host-associated > Plants > Roots > Nodule...
AACTCGCCTCCCGAGTAGAAACGCTCGCCATGGCGAGTAGTGGTTTCTTCACCAGTGGGTTTGTGCCACGTCAGCTCTGAGGGTTAGACCGCCTTACTCGCCTCCCGAGTAACTTCACTCGCCATGGTGAGTAAACTTACTCGCCTCCCGAGTAATGTCACTCGCCATGGCGAGTAAACATGTACTTCTGCCTATTTTTGGCCTTGAGCTCGCCGTGGTGAGTTGTCCTTTGCATTTCTTCATGTTTTCTTGCTTCTATAGTGTCCAGGCGTGTATTTTCCTACAAAGAGTTGGTATTAGATGTGAAAAGCATAATTGAGTGATTCTTCAGTATTTGTGAGCTTTTCGCAGGATAACTTGCAAACCAAGTAATCAAAGTGCCTGAAATATATAGTCTATTTAACTCCTTTTTGACACTTATCAGTGTCAATACATAAAAAACATTAAGAACAATTGAATTGAATAAAACTACATTAATATTCACATGAAATAGAGTTTCACAGCAACATGGTTCAAACAGGGTTACATCCGATTCATCTCAGACCTAATTTCTAAGAGATTTAGCTACTCATAATGGAAATTACAAATAACATAATCAATGGAAGAATTAAAACATACATAAACTGACTATGAGTTCGATGGGATGGCCACCTCTTCAGTGTTCTGCTATCAAAAAATCGCACTTTTTCTCCAAAATTCAGAACCCTTATTTTAAAAATGGGCTCAGCTTAAATAAGAAATTTTTTTGCGCAAAAAATCGTGTCATGATGCTAAAAAACGTGCCACGATTCTGCCTTAAACCCTAATTTCCTTTACGATCAGCTTCCAAAATCGTGACACGCATACAGAAATCGTGGTACGATTTCTTTGGCAGAATCAAACTTCTTTTCTTGTCAAAATATCACGCCGCGATATAGAAAATCGTGACACGATTCCTTGTGTTCCTGTCTTCAGAATTTCTTGCTTTTTCACACCCTTGGCTATCTGATGTTGCCTCAAAACTCTAAAAATGTTATGTAATGGCAGCATGTCATCAAGATACAATGAAATCGCATGCATGTTACATTTGAGCTCCATTGCTTTAACCGTTTAAAACGGTCTACTTTGATAAATGGTTTTAATGCAAGCTTATTGACTTTTTATTAGTAAACTAATTGAAAGTATATAGTTTTTTTTGTTTTTTTTTTACCTTTAAAAAAAGAAAGTATATAGTTTTTGGGTAACCCAAAGGTATAGTTTTTGAAAGAAAAAAAATTCCATTATTAGAGACAAAGATTTTAGAGGCTTTTTCAAATCATCAACTAATATTTATGATTCTTGACTTCTCATGAGACTGAATAATAGGCACGCTGCACCTAGTGAAGATAATCTTCATTGTTAAACTATTTTTCAAAATCATTTTTACATTAAAAATTTGAGTGTACCGATATACCGACATCTAAATTAACAGTTAATTGATAAAGAAAATTTGATCGTAGAGTATCCAAACACAATGTATATATTTTCACTTTGAACATGACACACTAAATAAAGCAAAATCCTAACATTCGCTAACGAAATTGTGATTGAGATTTTTCAATTTCACAATTAATTTTAGAATTTCAACAATTTAAACTTTAAGGTTCAAATTGTTAAACACCACAATTTCAACAACCAAATTGGTATATCGTTTTAAAAAAAAAAACCAAATTGGTGATTAATATTCTCATACTTAATTTGTCAAAAAAATATTCTCATACTTAAGTTACATGGGTAATTAAGCTTCAGCTATTAGGTCAAGTGACTATCTTTTGTCTTCATTAATATTCCCCTCCAATTTAGATACACGTGTAATTGAACAAGTTTCTCTGTATTTTTCCTTCTGATAAGGTTTTAGCTAGCTAGCATGCTCCTAGAAAGTTCGTACTAAGAGACAATGCGACCTCATTTTTGGCCTAAATGTCACCTTCAACTATATACAAGTTATGGTTTCTCACTTGTCTACAAAAAAAGACCTATGATTAGTTGGTATAGAAAAGGACCAATCATATTTCAATATAGCCAATCTAGTATGCATGTCATGTAGCTGCTGTCTCATTCCCTTGTGGGATCCCAGCTAATCAAATTTATCCAACATTTATCTTGCCAAATTATAATGTATGCTCTCTTTTCTTCATTTTTGTTTTTAAAGACAAAACAATTTTATCTTCCTTTTGAATTTGTTTGGTCTTATGTAAACAGAAACTTGATACATTCATTGGATTTGAGTGTGAAAAGAGGAAGAGATTAGGACAATTATGTTTTGTTCATTGCCTCTATATTATATTTTTTCCTATATAAAATGAGACATTTGACCCTGCCGGCAGACTATATATGTAAACAGACACAAATTGGGTTGTTTGTACCAGCCAAACAGGGTTGCCATTTCCTTTGGATTTTATTGTTTGTATACTTTCATTACAACATAATCATGTTTTAGGTTTCTGCACTATAACGATGATCTTGTGCTAATTGTTCACGAGCTTGTTTTAAACAGAGAAAATTAAATATGATTAGGATTTAGGGGTCACAATCCATGCATATTAGTTTTAAATCGTCTAATTGATCTTCTTTAAAATAAAGTTGTCACTATATTTCATATTTTTGTAAAATTTAAGTAAAAAATAAGTTAAGGGGAGACAAAATGGGTTGAGTCTGATTAGCCAACCTGTTATTTTAGGGGGGAATGTTGAAGTCGTGGACCCTACAACTTAAATTGGTCAACTCACCTAAAAATTATAATGTTTGATTTTTAAAAGAAATTTTTTAAAATCCACCAAACCATCTAAGTGTAGGTGAAACATTTTATCAACTAAGTTGCGTTTCATTTTTTATAAAGATAATTTAAATAAAATGAAGAGAAGTGAATGTCCAAACATACTTCAAGGATGAAACCTAGTGAAATGTGAAATGGTGGTAGATGTGTGTCTGTTGGTTGCAAACGCCAAACCAAACATTCACAAAAATCTTTGTGCGTAAAATCTGAATGGTCACCCATTAGTAGAATTTTCTTTTCAAAACTTTTTCCCAACTATAAGAATCAACTATTGGTGAAATTATTATAAGACACATTTCATTTACCTAACATGCAAATTTCCAATTATGAGTACCTTCAGCTTAAGACCGACAAAAGTCTATTTTAGTAGCAATGAACATTTGTTAAAAAATAGTAGTAACATAAAACTGAAAATCCAACATAATCTTATTTATTCACCCAACACACAACCACCAACAATCACACCTTCAAATATGAGTTCAGTCATTCATTTTATTTATACAACGGTAGTTTACCGTCACATCAATGAGACATATGCTTCTTTCAACAAAAAACAAAAATCAATGAGACATGCTACATAACCATGTTTAGAAGACTTTCGATACAATGAATTGATCACCTTAGTCGGCTCTTACTACTTTTGTGTCTTAAGAGAAATTATGATGTCATCATATTGGACTAAAAGCAACTCCAAAAAAAGAATTTGACATCACACTTTTTATCTAAAATTTTGAAACATTATACGTAAGTCCTCTTATTTGTATGTTATTAAACATTCACTTTTAATTTCAATATGAGATTCCTAGCTTAAACTCAGCGGCAATAGTTTCGCAAGAAACAACTAGACAAGATACCGTGTAACATTTCCTTAAAAAAAAAAAAACGTGTAACATGCACCAAGGACGGTTTCCACCTTAATTGACAAAAAGAATATTAAGATCAACATTTTAATATTACATATTAGGGAATCTTCAAATTCGGCTCCTCTTAGAATAATAATGCTATTGGTGACACTTTTAGAGGACCAAGTTGGGAGAAGAGAAAAGATAATTTGTCTTTCTTATTACCACCACATCTTGTATGAAAATACTCTGGTGACTTTAATGTATTTTTTATGACATTGTTGACTTTAATGTATTTTTTATGAAAGAAAATAATATATAAATGTTGAAAATATATTTTTTAATGAAAAGAAATGATTGATTAGGAAAAAGAAAAAGATATATAGAGACAAAATCACAAATTTTTTAATGCGTGCAATTTTTTTTTTCTCGAAATGGCTCATATATAATTAATAAATACAACAAAAATAAGTACGCAATTCCAATTCTAAACCGATAAAAATGACGAAATTGATTGACTAAATGTCGTGATTGAGGTTCGAACTCCAACTCTTTCATTTATGTGTCGGTTTTCAATAAGTCATTGTCTATCTAAAAAAAATTAATTGGACCTTGACAATTTTCTCACAAGTCAATTTGACAAAAAATATTATCAAACTTGTCGTTGATGTTTCTTAAACTTGAGATAAATTAGACTCTTTTTTATAATAAATCAGGGACTAATTTGCAAAGGACTCTCTTATAAACAAATTTCCAAGTAAATTAGGAAAAAATTAGTAAAAAAAAAAACTAATTAGGAAAATATGTGCACCCCTAAAAAAGAAAAAGATGTGCGAACACTCATACAACTCTTATATACTAGCGGTATTATCCGAACCAGGATTTGCTGCAGTTGAATAATTATCCCACAGTTACACACAATTTTTAATTCAGACCATTGGATTGGATTACAAAATTTCGAGACTTGTGACATAAACCCATCCAATAGCCAAGAATATAACTGTGGAAAAAATTACAGTACCAAATCTGTGTCCGGTATTACCCATAGAGAATAATTGTGTGTAGAAAACGCGTAAGGCATTGAATAATTGATTAGTAAATAAAATTATTTCGTTGACTTAATTATTAAGTATTCTTATGGTCTAATATAAATCAATTAACAATAAGACGAGTTCAAACAAAATTCTTCTAACTATAAATATCAGAATTGTGTGTAATGTAAATCTATACACCCACACAGAGAAAAACAAAAAGCAAAATTATGGATGTTTTATCATCCTTAAACTCAGGCCTCAATACCATTTTCAAACCATATCAACATCATATCCTTCCACTCTCAAGTAGACAACCTCGTATGCAGTTTTATGTTTCATGCAGAGCCACAAAAAATGTTCCAATTCATCACGAGTTGAATGATGATGATGGCAACTTGTATAAGATACTACGTTTGAGTCCTAAAAGTGCAACAATGGATGATATAAAGAGATCATATAGAACAATGGCTCTTCAGTATCATCCTGATGTGTGTCATGATCGTTTGAAGAAAGAGGAATCAACGAGGATGTTTGTACAACTCAATGCAGCTTATGAGACTTTGTCAAATCCAAAGCTTAAAGAAGAATATGACTTTGAGTTGGGTTTGGGTAATTTGAGAAGAAGTAGGTGGATGGAACAAATGGTTGAATTGAATAGAAGGTCTCATACACGTGAGGCTGGATCATCATCATGGGGTAGTAGAATGAGGGCCAAAAACAATATAACCAAAGATGATCATGATAACAACTAGTCTTTTAATTAGCTTCCTTTCCATGTGATTATTTTGTTAATGTATTGTTTCATATAATTGACATTACATTCATTCATGTATTGATCCTAAGAACATTCTTTCATTTATTTACGTGCAACTCCTTCAAAATATATGGTGGTTTTTATTTGTATGCGGACCTCCAAACTATTATAATCGGATTGTTATTTTTGCTGTAAATTGGTATTTTCGGCGCACTACGATAGAGATTGATCTATTGAAGTGGATAGAAATTGGAATCATAATTTATGGCAAAAATCTCACTCAAAAGTTTCGAGATGTTGGTGCAAACCCATATGTTACTGTACCGCTTCACTATAGGAGAATATATTAAACCTTAACGGCATGTTTGGTGCGCATGATAACGAGAAAGGATATAATTAGATTATATTCTTACTCAATCCGCTGTTTGGTGCACCAACCGGAAATGATAAGTTTAACTTATTTTTAATCCTATCTTACTCCTTCTTTGTTGTTCTTATCCTTAATTTTTGGTGGTTTAGCAACCTGATAATATAAAACTAGGACTATCAAGCGCGTCCTCTATTCCTAGTAAAACCTTCGACTCCCTCTTTTTCCATGTTTCTTCATGTTTTGTTTTTTTAATTTTCTTTCCAATCTTCAAACGAGAAAATTATTTCTTGTTTTTTTTTTTGTTCCATGTAGCATAAACTACAAACCTGATATCTTCCCAATGAATTTTCTTGGTTTTTTGTTCCCAATCTATATCTTCCCAACCTGATATTATAAATTACACTCTTAGTTTCTTGTTCTTCCCAATCAATTTTCTTCATGTTAATTTTTGTTTCTTGTCCCTAATTGATTGAGAAAATTGATTTCAATTTTTTTGATCCCAATCAATTTCAACCAGATGAAATTAAAGGATATGAATCTGATCTAAATAATTATGTGTGTAAAATTAAAGTTTTGTATAGAAAAATTGGTTTGATGCACATGAATTAGGGATTTGACTGTTGTATTGTGAACTATTTTGACATCGGCAACACGAGACGATTGCACATGAATTGGGGATGAATCTGGTTTGATGGAATGACAAAGGGGATGGAAGGTGGAGATGGATATGTGTGTATCTAATTTTATTTATTTATCATGTCAATAACAAGTGTGCACCAACACATGATAGGATAAAATAATGCTATCATCTTTCTTATCATATGTGCACCAAACATGAATCGGCAAACACGTGATAGAATAATTGTCTATCTTGTCACTATCATATCATATCTTAATCCATTTTCTAATCTTATCATATCTCTGTCATATCATGCGCATCAATCAGACCCTAAAAATCTATATGTATCTGCTAAGCTATTGTATTTTAATAAATATTTTTAATTTAATATGTATTTGTGTTTGTAGTATGTGTTTATGTTTGTAATTGTTTTTAAGGTCTAATCTATGGATTTGAGCATTTCATTGGTATATATCACTATGATATCGACCACAACTATAACATCGAAATGACATACGCAGTGCGGTTCGTTCATGGCACGAGCCGCAAGTCATCAGACAATTACAAGACTTTCTTTGATCGTTTAGAGGTCAACGACGTGATCTTCAACCTTATGATGAACATCGTCATACGCGTTTATTCGACGACATATGTAGGTACTCTAGTTGGATAGTGCAACCGCAAGATAATTTATCGCCACTTTGTTGAACTTGTGATGACGCAGTATGGATGTATTAGTACCATTCAGAGGGTTCCTTCCGTCATATCAGAGATGAATGTCGTCCAAATAGACAGACTAGAAGTGCATATCGGATTACATTTCCAGATTCTATAGGGTATTTTATTCCAAAGTAGTGGCTCCAATCAAGGGTATAAGGTATTTAATTCCAAAGTAGTGGCTCCAATCAAGGGAGATCAGCCTAAGCCAGCAAATGTGGAGGTTATGATAGAAGAAGAGCATGTCATGGATACTTTGGACACCTTGAAGCTATTTAGGAGGGTAAGAAAAATTTAATTGGATGGGATGAAAACAGGTATACCACGTACGACGATCTATACGGTGTTCTCCAGTAGACTGTCGATTAAACAAAGTTGGCCCCTCAGTATCAAGTCACACATAAGAGGACGACGTTTCGATGAATTTATATATATTTTGATTTTTTTTCTCTATCATGAATGTTGTGTATTGTTATTTTAATACCTCAACAATTCCCCTTGGATGTGTATTAAATATTTTCACTTTTGAATGAATCACACAATTTTATGGTATTTTGAATATTGATTGAATTTTGAATGTTGAGTGTGTTTGAAAGTGTTAAGTGTGATTTTGTGTCAAGTGCTTGTGTGTTGAATTATGCTTTAGTGTAATTCCTGATCTAGGGATTGTTTGTAACTCTCGATTTCAAACGAACAATTTTGTAACTTCTCATGGGGATCAATTCTTCAAAAACTTAAAAAGTGTCATTTCCAACTTAAAATTTTCTATTTTGGCTTTCTTAACCAATGTCTGGTTAGCATGACCCTTTACTTTTAAATTTATAAAATCCTTACTTTTCCTTAATCATTATCCATGTCTTAAATATGTTCTAGGTATTTTTGTAGTGGGAGTCATCGTGTTTGTACATCGATACTTCTGAACAAATTTGTATCTGGAGTCTGACATGTGTCTGTATTCAACATCAACACATGTGATTACATTCAATTTTGTTATTTTCTCAAATTACAATAAATGTCGACGTATAAGTGTCGTGTTTAGTTTTTGTCTGGGTCACCGTGCCAAATATCATATGCTTTTTTTTACACACTTCCTGTTGATTTCTTTCTCGGTCTCTATCTTTCTTCCTATTTTGGGGTTGCCAGATGGATTGCAATGGAAGGCAATGGACACCTATTAGATCATGGCTGTATGGTTCCTTGAATTTATCTCTCAAACTACAAAACAATAAAGCCAGTATATATGGTTTTTTTTTATAGTCTATTAGCTAAGAAATGCAGAATACTTACATTTGAATTGTTCTCATGATATATTAAAAATTAAAATGCACGGCATACATTATGGCATTAATTTTGTCCACTGAAACGATCGATCATCCAAATGTTTTCATTTGATTTAACAATATATATCCTCTAGGGTATAATTGGTTTTAAACAAAACTAGCTGCCAAACTTTGTGTGCACCGTGATCGTTGGATCTTAGTACAGCTAGCTTGGCCTTAAATACAGGGTAGCTTTTTTTAGTGACGTGCATACCCATTCAAATGCTCACTTGTGACACAAGTATAGCATAGCAAAGACCTACAATAAAGCCACCACTTAATAGTTAATACCTAAATGGATATAAGAAGGGCACTATGGAACAAAATGCCGATTAAGTAACATGATTTGAGGTATATTAATTTCATTATAGAGTAAAGTAAAATAGATAGTTATTGGTGTTATATAACTCACTAATAGCTGCAAGAACGTTGAAATAGAGGAGATAAAGCTCAAACAATGAATTCTCTACTATTCTACACTTAAGGTGTGTGAGTTTAGTCATTAGCCTAGTTTATAAAATAAAAATAAAAAATAATTAATTAATCTTCATTGGAGAATCCGTCGACATCTGAAATGGATTCTTGACATTATAGCATATAAAATGCTACAACAAAAATTTGATTCTTGGTTACCGTTTAATGGATCCAAGTATGCCATAGGATTTAATAACCCAGACAATATTTTGCTCAATGCCATAACTCATCCACATCATCCCACTTCAATGGACTGGAACAAAGAAACACGTTCTTATTATGGCTGAGGACGGTGTCCGGAACAACATTTAAGATGGCCTTAATCTCTCGAGAGACGGATATAGAGGCTAATGGTGCTTTTTTTTTGTTGTTGTTGCCAATATGGGATTACTTTGAATATCCACAACTCTAAAATGTAGTTTCACGTTGAATAAGTAGTAGTTACACGGTGAATAAAGCAAAATTCAAAGAGTAACGATACTTATACCACCATTTTTTAACAATTTTTAAGATAATTTTTTCTTTTCTTTTTATTAGTCAAAAACAATAGAAAAATAAAAAGACTGAGGAAGAGAGTAAAAACACAATATAAGAGTATGAGAAAGTTGTTTCAAAATAATTGTACAAATATCATTTCTCAATTAAAACATATACTAAATTTTGACTGAGATTTTTCAATCTCACAACTAATTATAGAATTTTATCAATTTTAGGGTTTAAATTGTCAAACACCGTTGTATCGGTTTTTTTTTGTCAAACACCACAATTTCAACAACCAAATTGATATTTCCTTTGAAATAATAAAATATAAACAAAAATAGTAGTTGAAAAATCAATATATATGGTTAAAAATTTAGTCGGTCATGCAACTACCATATTTATTTATATTTTATTCCAAGAGGGAGTTATTTTTAGCTTCAATTATATCTTTTGTCTTAAATTTTCCCCTAGCTCCAAATTAATTTACAGCAATTAATTAAAGCACGTGTAATTGAACAAGTTTCTCTGTAATTTCCCTCAATATGATCAGGTTCTAGCTGGACAGGTAGCACGCCCCAAGAAAATTCACAATAAGAGAGAATGCAACCTCAAGTGCGGGTCTCAATATTGGTCACGTTCAATTATGTGCAAGAAATGCTTTCTTACTTGTATACTAAAAAAAGACCTATAATTATTAGGTGGTATAATTAAGAAAAGGACTAATCATATTTCAATAACCTGGAAGGCATGTCAATGTGTCATGTAGTTGCTGTCTCATTCCCTTGTGGGGTCCCATGTAGTCAAATTATCCAACATTTATCATATTTCAAAGACAAAAGTGACAAAACGATTTTATCTTCCTTTTTGGGCTTATGAAGCCAGAAACTTGAAATGTTCATTGGATTTAATTAGGGTGGCAAAATAGATGGATTAGATGGATATGAATTTGGATGTTAATGGATGGATAAAAAAAGGTCTATTAGTCCATTACAATCTACTATTTTTTTTTTTCTTAAAAAAAACCATCCAATTAGAATAAAGTTCATCCAATCCATCCATTATTAGATTTTAATGGATGGATAATCCATCCGATCCATAAATCAAAGTGTATTATTTTTTATAAATTAAAATTCTGGTAAGTCAAATTTTACAAATCAAAATTTCAAATATAAAATAGCTTATTCAAAAAAACTTATCTCATACAAAATAGCTTATTACGATCTCTTTTTAAAAATAAACAGCTTATTTATGCAAAACAACTTATTATGATCTTGTTTGTAAAAACAACTTATTACGATCTCTTTTGAAAAAACAGCTTATTTATGCAAAACAGCTTATTATGATCTCTTTTAAAAAAAACAGCTTATTCGAAACAGCTTATTTATGCAAAACAACTTATTACGATCTTTTTTTTTACTTAAGGTTGATCTTGGCTTGTAATTTTATAAATTCTTCAATTCTTTCAAATGACTTAAAACTGTGTGACAATTTTCAGTTGCCACTATACATGTTTTATATATTAAAGAGCTATAATTTCTAATTGATTATTGGTACTCATCATTTTCTTGACATTTCTCAGCACATCTAATAGTTTCTTCTGTACTTACTAATGTAAAAACAAAGCTTAATTTCTTTTACTTTTCCATTATTCTTGCTATGTTAGTATATGGTTTCTGGATTTTATTCATTGTTATGTTGTTCCTACTTATGCTTATCTTATAATTTTCATTAATTTCTTGTAGTAAACTCTATGGTTCGCTCTATTATGAACCATACTTGAAGAGTTATTATTTATGAAGGCACAGTGCTGACAAAAGATTAACCAAAGGAAATTTAACTATCAGTTTACATTTCAAAAGTTAAAGATATATAAATATAATATGATGGAACTAGACACCACCACCAGAATTGTAATGTATATAGATGAAAATATAAATTCTTTTTGCTTATGTTTGGCCTCGTGGTAGCACTTTTTTTTTCTGGCATCCCAATACAAACAAAACGTGAAAATTAGGAAGCCAAACGTGCTCCACCGTAAATGCAAACCGACACTTATATATTTAGGTGCATGTTTCTACCTAAGATACATCTTAATCTGTTGGTGCAAAAAAGTATTCCTGGTTATCTTTATTTTTAGCTATCAAAGTCTTAATTACTAACCTATCTGATTGCAATAATTTGTAATGGTTGGATCTCATGTATTTTGTAATCTATTCTAATATTAGGACGAGCAAAGAGCCTTCACATGTGCTATTGTTGTCACTGCATGAATTAAAAAGAATAACATGCTTCTCAGTCTTTAATCAGAAGTAAAGTTATAACCAAAAGCTTTATATGCATGGAACTGAGTATTTTAAGTTGAAGTAGTCTCCTTTGTATTTGTCTTAGTTTCCTTTAATTGAAATATATGAGCACCATTTTCAATAGTGTGTATTAGTTCTAATCAAATGGTGGTGCAGAAATCATTGTACAGAAGGAAAAAAAAAGTACTTTAAGATACATGCAGACTAATTTTTGAGGTCCTAAAAAATAACCTTAAGTTGTTTTTTAAAAAAGAGATCCTAATAAGCTATTTTGTATAAATAAGTTGTTTTGAATAAGCTGTTTTGCATAATTAAGCTCTTTTGGGTAAGTTGTTTTTTAAAATGAGATCGTAATAAGTAGTTTTGCATAAATAAGTTGTTTCGAATAAGTTGTTTTTTTTTTTTAAAAAAAAGATCCTAATAAGTTGTTTTGTATAAATAAGTTGTTTCAAATAAGATGTTTTTTTAGAAGAGATCATAATAAGTTGTTTTGCATACATAAGCTGTTTTTAATAAACTGTTTTTGAAAATGAGATGGTAATAAGCTATTTTGCATAAATAAGCTGTTTGGAATAAGCTGTTTTTAAAAATGAGATCGTAATAAACTGTTTTGCATAAATAAGTTGTTTCGAATAAGTTGTTTTTTTTATAAAAAGAGATCCTAATACATTTTTTTGTATAAATAAGTTGTTTTGAATAAGCTGTTTTATTAAAAGAGATCATAATAAGCTCTTTTGTATAAATAAGCTGTTTTTTAAAAAATATATTGTAATAAGCTGTTTTGCATAGATAAGATGTTTTGAATAAGTTTTTTTAAAAAATAAATCTTAATAAGCTCTTTTGCATAAATAAGCTGTTTTTTAAAAAAAGATCGTAATAAGTTATTTTGCATAGAAAATTATTCGTTTTGGTATTTTATTTTATGAAATTAAAAAAAGTAGGAGAGAGATGATTTAATTAAGAAAATAGTTTAGTTAAAAAAATGTGATAATCAAAAAATATAATTATTTAAATAAAAAAATTAATATTTTTTGAAGTTAGCCATTGGACTTTTTTATTCTAAAAAGGTGATCCATTGGATTTTTAAAATAAGGTGGCTGGATCAAATTCATTCATAGTTTTTAATGGATTGATCCAAACCAATCCATTAACAAATATTTTTGTTTCATAGATGGATTGGATGGATTTTGTAGTGGATGGATATGGATCTCATGGATGATATTGCCATCCCTAAATTTAATTATGAAAAGAAGAAGGGATAAGGACAATTATGTTTCGTTCATCACCTCTATGGCTCTACATTTTATGTATTTTTTTACCTATACATGAACCATTTGACCTTGCCGGCGGACTATATAAATGTAAAACTGATGGAGCTAGCAAACACAAATTGGGTTGTTTGGACCAGTCAAACATGGTTCCCATTGCTTTTAGATTTTACTGTTTGTTTTCTTCCGTAACAACATAATCACGTCTTAGGTTTATGCACTATAATGATGACCTTATGATAAATTGTTTTAATCATAAAAGAGAGTTAAATATGATTAGGGGTCACCGTCCATATTAGTTTTTAAACGTCTAATTAGTCTCTTTAAAACAAAACTATGTTCGCTTTATCGTTTAATTAAATTAGTTAGGAGGAAAAAATAGATCGAGTCTGACCGATTAACCTATTATTTTAGATATGGGAGTCAAAGTTTTTGACTCCGTTACTTAAGTTGGTATATACCGCTTATTCCATTGAAAAAACAGGGTGGGGAGGTTTTGTTTGTCGGGTAAGTTTGAAAAATATATATATTTTGAATTATGTCTTGAGTTATTTTTCTCGCTACATCATATAAAAAAGAATAAATGACATTGCAACACCCCTAAAACATCTATAAAATTCCAAAAGAGAAACTTCCTGAACAATGTTTGATATGGTAGTAACAGAAACATTAAAGAAAAGTAGTAACTAGTAAAAGAAGTAACATAGTATAAGTGAAAATGTGGCAAAGGAGTAACATAAACTAAGTGAAAATGTAACATTAAAGGGTGGTTCCCATGAATATTCACTGTTCACCCAACTTGCTTCCCACGAAACAACGAGAGACTAAACACCGTGTAATACAAACGGGTGGTTCCCACCCACCCCACCCCACCCCAATTGACCAAAAATTATTAAGATTAACATTTCAATGTTACATATTAGGGGAGCTTCTAGAAAATAAAGTGTTAGTATGTTGAAATATAATTCTACTATGATGTTTTTTTAAGATTGAGTTTGCTACAACTTAAATTCTAATTCTAATATTCCTTTCACACACAAAAACACAAACACTCAAACAGTCTATCGAAATGAGTCATTTATCATTAATGTTTACGCATCAAGTCTAAACAATGTCGAGCGAGAGATGATGTGTTAATAGTATCACATATTTTGATGAGATAAGGCTGAACATGTCTTTATAAATGGTGGTAGTAATCAAATTCAAAGATATCATAACTTACTCAAGATTCATTAAATCATTTGTTGGCACGCCACTCTTATAGGGTCTATCATGTCACACTCTTAATGTACAGTCTTGGGTGTAAGGGAGTGCTTTTAGAGTCCTACATTGGATCAATAAGATCCAAACCTCTTTTATAAGGGGCAAGGGAAATCCCCACTTGGAATTCAGTTTTGTACTATTGAGTTATGCCAAACTTAAATTTTATTAGGTAGATAGTCATTTCGATTCATGTGTAACGAGTAGCCATTATTAGTCTTTCAGTATATATAAATTTCAAACTAGTCATTAATTTATGCAATTCGGTAGTCAAAATGGAAACATGACCAATCCCCTTTTTCTTTTTGTTAGCAGAACCGTAAAATTACTCATATATATTAGCCTCTCTTGAAATCTATCAAGCTTCTTCCAGAAAAAACAACGACTTATGCATGTTTTGTATCAATAGATTTTGTGTTAAATAAAGTAAATAGCACTGCTCTTAGAAGAAGAATACAATTTGCCTTTCTTTTCTACCTCATCTTCAACCACCTCTCGCATTAATTAGAGATTTGATACCGATGAAGACCATTTCCTTATCATGTACAACGAAGTTCATGTTATAATCTTTTTTTCTACCTAAACTTGTTGTGTCGTTAATATCAATAATGTGTGCAAAACCTTTTTCATCAAAACCGCTTAATTAATACTGCTAATTATGCCTCTAATCATAAGACAATTTTTAAACATTTGTTATTCCTTAAATAAATATTAGAAAATTTAGATACATTCCTCATTTTTTTTTCAATTACATCTCTTATTAATATTATCAAATTGATTTAGAATATAAAAAAACAACATTGAATAAATAAGAAAAATAACCGATGATCACCATGTAGAAAACGCGTAGACATTGAATAATTAATTCATAAATATTCTCTCGGTTGACAAAATTATTAAGTATTCTTATGGTCTAATACAAATCAATTAACAATAAGACGAGTTCAAACAACATTCTTCTAGCTATAAATATTCATATAATTGTGTGTAATGTACTCCCACATGCATTCTCAAAAACAGACAGAAAAACAAAATTCATGGATGTTTTATTATCCTTAAACTCAGGCCTCAATACCATTTCCAAACCATATCAACATCATATCCTTCCACTCTCAAATAGACAACCTCGTATGCAGTTTTATGTTTCATGCAGAGCCACAAAAAATGTTCCAATTCATCACGAGTTGAATGATGATGATGGCAACTTGTATAAGATACTACGTTTGAGTCCTAAAAGTGCAACAATGGATGATATAAAGAGATCATATAGAACAATGGCTCTTCAGTATCATCCTGATGTGTGTCATGATCGTTTGAAGAAAGAGGAATCAACGAGGATGTTTGTACAACTCAATGCAGCTTATGAGACTTTGTCAAATCCAAAGCTTAAAGAAGAATATGACTTTGAGTTGGGTTTGGGTAATTTGAGAAGAAGTAGGTGGATGGAACAAATGGTTGAATTGAATAGAAGGTCTCATACACGTGAGGCTGGATCATCATCATGGGGTAGTAGAATGAGGGCCAAAAACAATATAACCAAAGATGATCATGATAACAACTAGTCTTTTAATTAGCTTCCTTTCCATGTGATTATTTTGTTAATGTATTGTTTCATATAATTGACATTACATTCATTCATGTATTGATCCTAAGAACATTCTTTCATTTATTTACGTGCAACTCCTTCAAAATATATGGTGGTTTTTATTTGTATGCGGACCTCCAAACTATTATAATCGGATTGTTATTTTTGCTGTAAATTGGTATTTTTCAACGCACGGTAGAATGTGGTAACTCGTTTGGATCAAATTAAAAACCGATATAGAAAATGTTAGATTTTCTTTTCCTTTGTTTGATGACCATCATTCTTGATCGAAAAATGAATATTTTTAGTCTTAGCCCCTTGTAATTGGTTTTTTGGTATTCCATATTTTAGTCTTAGCCCCTTTTAAATGTTTTTGGTATTCCAGAGGTTGTCTTGTATGACATTTAATCAAGAAAATCACACTTGTTTTAATAGCAAAGTTGTCACAAAAGAACAATTGGTTATAGCATATCGTAGGTAGCACACATGTCATCCTCTTAACTTTATAGTCTTAAAATTGACTATAATCCCGGATATGGATGTAAGTCCTGAGAGGAGTAGCAGTAACATTCGAGTCCAATTGAAAAAGAAAGATAAAGTCAATTGCTTGAAGAAAAAAAAAGACTTAATTGCAATTTTAGCCCCTAACTTTTCCAAAGTTGCGATTTTGGTCCCCTAAGAAAAAAACTACAAAAAAGTCCCCTAAGTTTTGTAACTGTGGCAGTTTTGGCCCCCCAAGGCAAAAAAAAAAAAACACATGGCACCTCACTTAAGGTGCCACGTCAGCGTAGACCGAGTCAATATCAGCTTTGGGGGCCAAAACTGCTACAGTTGCAAAACTTAGGGGCTGTTTTGTAGTTTTTTTCTTAGGGGGCCAAAATCGCAACTTTGAAAAAGTTAGGGGGCTAAAACTGCAATTAAGCCAAAAAAAATATCCACCTAAACTTGTTTTATAGTATATATCAATATCAATAATATATTGTGGGCAAAACGTTTTTCATCAAACTCCAAAGGCTAGGTCTAGTGGTAAAATGACAAGTCTTGAATCCAAGAGAACTCGGGTTTGAGCCCTGCTAGTGCCTTTGGAGGGAGGTAAATATAAATACTTTTGTAAGTGCTATTTGATCCTGAAGATAAGCCACATAAAAATAATCGACACAATGTCGAAAACGAGTAAGCATTGAATAAATGATTGATTAACCAATTAACATAAGACGAGTTCAAGTAACATTCTTCTATCTATCAAGAGAGTAATATTCTTTTAGCTATAAATATCATAATAGTTTTGTTAAAAAAAGAAAAAAAAAATCATAATAATTGTGTGTAGGAAAATGTTAACAAATGCCTAGTTTTTTAAGAGTGCGTTTGGATAGAGAATTTTAATGAGGGAATGTAATTTTTTAAAGTATTTAAATTGACTTGGACCAAATTCCACCATTTGGGAAAATATTTATGTCATTTTTAAAATTCAAGGTATTTAGATAAGAATTTCACTCTTGCAAAATTTGGAGGTATTAAAATAACACCTAAATTACAAAAATTTCAAAATTCTCTCTCATTCTCTTCATTGTGCCTCTCTCTCCTCGGCGTTGTGTGCTTCTCTCTCCTCGTCGTTGTTTACCTCTCTCTCCTTGCATCATCTTCGCAGTTGCAGGCATATTATCGCATCATCTTCACCGTCGTCTGCTTCTCTCAACCTTGCTATACAATTATCGCATCATCTTCTTCAGATTTCTAGCTCAGGTATGTATATTTTTTTGCTTATAATTGATTGATCGCAATGCTTATTGACTTATTTCATTGTTTTTCTAATTTAAACCATTAAAATTGATGAATTTCACTCTGTAAGCGGTTAGAACTCTTTGATTTCAGAGTTTTTTGGATTTTAAGTTGTTAAAATTGACTTATTTTATTGTTTTTCTGAGTTAAGCCATTAGAATGAGTCGATCCTAATGACTTAAATCAGAAAAACTATAAAATAATTCAATTATAGCAACTTAAAATCCAAAAAAAAAACTCCGAAATCAACAAGTTTTAACTGCTTACACAATGAAAACTATCGATTCTAATGGCTTAAATCAGGAAGGAAAAAAACAATGAAATAAGTTAATAAGCACTGAGCTCTATCAATTATAAGCAAAAAAATATACATACATGAGCTAGAAATCTGAAGAAGATGATGTGATAATCTGTTTGCAACCGTGAAGATGATGCGAGGAGAGAGAGCAAACGGCGGCAAGGAGAGAGAGTCACCACCACGGCGAAGAGAGAGAGGCACAGCGAAGAGAATCAGAGAGAAGCATCGCGGGAAGAGAATGAGAGTGGTGTGAGAAACGTGTATGATGAAAATGATAGAGAATTTTGAATTTTTTGCAAGAGAGAAATTCTTATCTAAATGCCTTGAATTTTAAAAGTGACTTAAATATTTTCCCAAACAGTGGAATTGGGTCCAAGTCAATTTGTTTTTGGTCAAGCGTCCAAGTCAATTTAAATACTCCAAAAAAAAATATTTCCTCGTTCAATTTCTCTATCCAAGGGTATTTGTTTTTTGCTAATAATTTTCTTAGGGTGAGGGGATGATGCCCATGCCCTAATGGAAGGTATAGAAAACTTTCAAGATCAAAGAAAGAGCTTACAAATGTATTTACATTTACCCCTCTCTAATTGCATTAGCAGAGCTCGAACCCAAGACTTCTCATATTTAAGAACTATCTTTTTATTACTAGCCCAAACCCCTGAGCTATGTTTGAATTGATGGAGAGTGATAGAATAGAGTGGGATTGAGCCACATTCTATTGTTTGGTTTTGTAAAAAAAATAAATGGAATGGAATGCAGTGTGATGGAACTCATTCCATCCAATACCATTCATTCAACCAATTTTTCATTCCTCCAATTTGAGGTGTATCCAATGAAATGAAATACATTTATAATACAATTACAATTTTGTCCTTATTTGTTTCTATTTCATTACACTAGCTTGGTTTCCTCTTTGTTTTTCTCTCTGACCTTTCTTAGTCCTTCACTGTTCTCCTCATCTTCTCCAACAACTCTCCGGTGTTCTCGCTTTTCCTCTTTGCTTCTCCTTTTTGTAACTCTCATGTTATTATAGCCTGATTGCACCTAATAATGTTTGGAGGCTTCTATCAAAATAATGTATGCTTGTTACTCAAATTGCATTGTTTCTTAGATGCACCCAACTATGAATAGCTTCCGAAGAAACAATATAGGCTTGTTTACAAATCTCATGTTAGTATATCCTGAAATGGTTGTTATGAACGTGTGTTAGCTTTGAGTACTCATGAATGATGGTACTCGTTTAAAAGAACCATGGATGTTGGTACTACTCATGAACATGCTAAAATAACTATATATTAATTGAATTGAGTTGAGAATTTTGCCGATTGATGTTTTTAAATTATGGGTAAAATTGGAATAAAATTTTTATAATTTATTTGTTCTATCAACTTTCCAAACAATAAAATGGAAAATTAGTTTCATTCCGTCATAAAACATCCAAATTGTGGAATGGAGCCTAATTTATTTCGTTCAATTCCGTTGCGCTCTATTCCATTCTGATGTGTTCCATTCTACTCCGTTAGTTTTAAGTTATCCAAACAAAATCTTGGAGTTGCTTTAGAACACTTGTTAAGGAAACAAATATAGTAATAATATTTTGGAACTTGTGTAAAAATTACTTTAAAAGTTTAAAAACTGTTATTTTGGATACAAAATTTTCTTTTATGAAATCCTTAACAAATATCTTTAATGCAGTTATTTGCATGACTTTAATTACACCGCTTGCATTATAAAAAACAGAGAGAGAAATGAATGTTTTATTATCCTTAAATTCAAGCTTCATTAGCAATTTCCAAACCATATCCACATCATATCCTCTCACTTTCAAATAAGCAACAAAGACATCTGCCAATATGGATCCTCTCCTTCCAAGCCGTCTACATTAGGCCTTCAACTCTAAAACCCGACCAATAGATGCCTATGATTGTATTAAAAGGAAGGAACAAAAAATAGTCTTAATATGATAATAAAATAGCAAATGTTGTAACGTCTACAAGTCCTAATTCAACTAGTAAAAATACCGAAATTGTTAGTTCGGACGCCATGATCAGGGTTCGAACCCTGGTACCTCCACTTATGTATGTGTGAGTTTATATTGGTTTTGTCATTTCATCATAGTTTTTTCCTTAAAAATTAAAATTTATTAGCTTTTAATTAAAAAAAACAAATAATCAAATAGATGCCATGTTCAGGATAAATCAAATAGGAAGAAAAAAATAGATCAGTGTATACAATGGTGTTAGAATCTAGATGTGTGAAAATAGTATAATATGCGGTCAGTCCAACCTCCAAGTATTGTCTCTAGTTATCACATCAGAATGTGTGATTGAGTGGGTAGAGATGCATGCGAAAGTAGGGAGCTGATATGTGTCATTATAAATAGAGAGAATGAGTTAGGGTTTTTTTTTTTTAATGAATGAATTCTTTCTATTTATGTATAAGATTGGCTACATAAATACTTCTATATTCTCTCTATTTCTTGTAGTATGGCAAGGGTGGCACTCTTCTGGATAAAACTAAAACAATAATATGTCCTTTATTTTTCCTATATAATTGTTGTTCTTGACAAATTAGATTGTGATTCTAATATGAATAGTCTCATGTATATAAGCTCAACTCTTGTTATAATCTGAAGAATATATTCTCTTGTATAACTTCATATTTTTGATTAATATTGGAGTATGATCATACTTATTATGCAATACTTGTTTTTGATTCCTGTCGTGTGTTCAATTAAAGTTGCTTATTAATTGATGGCTAGTGCCTTAATTATATTAATTTATTCGAAAAAAATCTACACAGAAAGTTTAGCTGTGGATTCGCATCGGAATTGCTATGGACAGTTTAGTTGTGGTTGTGCTCTGAATTTTTTGTTTTCCGTTTAGCCATGGATTTCCTACGAAATTGTTATGATGAGTTGTAGTTATGTTTCAACAAAAAATATATTTTGAATACTAGTTTGCAGTGGAATAACTAAATAACTAAATATTTGCTAGGATTTGTAATTCAATAACTAGGGATTTCCTAGGAATAACTTCCCTAGCAAATTTGTCTTTAAATTCATGCTACAATCAATTCAATAGGTATTCTGTAGCATATCTATAGCCTACTTTGTTGCTAGAAATTAGCCCCGAATTAGCTACAAAATTTGTCGCAGCAAATCACATATTTTCTTGTAGTGAATGAGTTAGGGTTGAATCTGTTAATTGTGTTCCAATCTTTCTTTTTTATTACTGAAACTATAGTTTCACTTTTTTCTCCTTTTTTTTTACTATGATTTTATTTGGGTAAGTAAATCATTCTGTTTTAGAAACCTATTTTTCCAATTATCTACACCGGGTATTGTGAGGTGTAGTTGGATTGCATACCCTTAATTATGATAGATATAATATTTTATTTGACTGATTCTTGAAAGAATTAATTATCTATGTGATTCATATATGAATTTAGTTTTCAAATCGTCCAAGTTCATCATGTTGGTCCATTGTATATATAGTATATCATTCTGTTAATTTAGTTGCATGTGTAGGCCATGACATCAACTATATAATAAACCTTAACTATAAAACATTTTTCATTTATAATAATATCAACATCCATTATATATAACTCAATCAATTCATGAAGTCAAATTCTCTCTCATTCTTTCATTTTTAATTGGTTTTTTCCTCCAATCATTGAGTATATATAATTCACAAAAGAATATTATCATTATTATTAGATTCCACACTATAAGATAAGATAAACAAGAAGTATATATTATAACATTACCTCTCTCCGATCTTAAATATAAGCAAAAATTGATCGAAGAAAATTGATGTATTTAGTCCAATATTTTCACCAAATATATCAACTATTTTTTTGACAAGTTTTTGCTTATATCTAAGACCAAAGTAGTATAATCAACATAAAAAACATGTATTTCTTTCCTTATGACTATACATCACATCAACTGGAACTAGAAATCAATGAGAATAAACAAAACTAAAGAAAACAAATCAACGTGCCCCTTCATTGTTCCTAATAGTTTCACACACCCTTTTCTTTATATTTGATTTAAATACACACTTCAATTGGAATAGTTATTATGTTGTGTTCTTCATAAATCTAACCCCTTTGGACCAAAAGTTGCAACAGCATCACCTACTGTTAGAAATATTTTATCTTCCCCGATTAAGTCTGATAACTTCGACGCATGGAGCTTCTCGATTACAATTGGTCCCGGGTTTGCCAAGAGAAGCTGTCAAAACATTAAAAACATGAATAATTTTTTAGTAAGCTGTGTTATAAATTTTAATAATATCATCATAGATGGATTTCTTGACACACAAGAAATTCATTTGACTAATTGATTGAATTAAGCTATGCCATAACAAACATGTAGTTGTACATTTAATTGGATGGATAAAATTATAGGTGTGTAAGGAATAATGTAATAACTTCAAAATCATTTTGAATTTTGTTAATTTCAGAGATCAAACTTTGGAACTGTTTATCATTTGTTTCCAATTTTAAGAAGAGTTCTTATAGTAATGACTAATGATGTAGAAAAAATAAAAATAAATGTTAGAATTTTGTAAATGTTAGCTACCTGGATATCTCTTTTCTTGAGGCTCTTAAGTAAATCTTCAAAGGAATGGATGCCACTAGTGTCAATATCAGTAACAGCTGCAATAATATGGTTGCTTAATTATTTAAATTCAATCATCAACATAAATCATGAAAAAGTGGATGAAAGGATTTCATTAAAAGTCTTACGTGACATTTCAACAATGAGATGCTGTATACTTGGATATTCACTTGATGTCCTTAGAATCTCTTCATCAGTCAGCCACTTCAATATTCTGTAAATTATGTTTCACTCATTCATCAGCCTCAATTCCATCAAAATTGATCCGAGTGTGTACAAACTTGAAAATATATACCTGTCCTTGATGTAGTTGGAGTTCGAGAAATAGATTGCAGAATCAACCCTGACAATCAACATGCCTGGAATCTGTGCTGCTTTGGGATATTGCAAGATGTTCCTATAAACAGTTGTCCCTGGAAGCTTCCCTAGTACCACAGTCTTTGGCCTTGTCACTTGTAAAAGAATTTTGGCAAAAGATATTGCCACCTGCATGCATAAAGAGGGTTAAGTAAATGTTAAGCAAGGTTTTAAATCATAGTTTACGGTTTGTTAGTTTAAGTTGTCAAACTCTTTATATTCTCTTTTCACACATATAAACTCTGATAGGTTAAGTGACAGTTTTGTAAAGTGATGAGTATTAGTATTTGTAAATTTCTTTCAAACCTTTAAGCTCTGATACCATATTAAGTTTTTATACTAGACATAACTCATATTTACACAATCGACTTGTAACGTGAGTAATGTCACTCTTTATATATTTTCAAACTTTATCTCTTTTCAACGTGGGACTTGAGTTTTTCCAATGATCACGATATTTAATATCGTAAAATATTATGGCCAAATACAGTTAATATGTAGCTAGCTACAATTGCATTCACAGAAACATGAAAAACCTTGATTTAAAATAGAAAGGGTTTTGATATTTTAATTACCGCAATCATAAGGCCGACTTCAACACTTTTGAAGATGACACCAAAGAAGGCTCCCATGCAAGCTAGAAAATCAAATTTGTCAATCTTCCACAGAAGAATGGCTGCTTCATAGTCGATCAGGCTCATCACGGCAGCTATAATAATTGAGGCAAGCACTGCATTTGGAGTGTACTTGAATAGTGGTGTAATCACTAACAGAGTTAACAACAATACTGTGGACATAACTATGTTTGATACAGCAGTTTTACAACCAGCCATATAGTTCACAGCTGAGCGAGAAAATGATCCTGAAAAAAATAATCGGAAACACTCATATCAGGATAACAGTAATAGTAGGTAAAAATCGTAAAACTAGGGGAACAAAAATCATGAATCAGTAAAAGTAGAAGAACAAAAGTGTATTTGAGCCAAAGTAAAAGATGATTGATTGAGGTGCATAAGCTATTTCTATAACAAAAGATATGATAAAGTCAACTTGTTAGTTGTTTTCATAAGCTATCCTAGAGAGCATATGAAAATAAGTGAAAAACAGCTTATGGACATGTCATACGCTGTTTCCATAAGCTCTCTCAAACATTAAATAAGCCCTCTTTGGTACCTGTAGCCACATAGCAAGATGTCAAAGAACCAACAACGTTCATTGTTCCTAGTGCTACCATTTCTCTGTTACCATCTAGTGAATAGTCTTTCATAGCAGCAAATGTTCTTCCAATAGCCACAGCTTCCTATAAAGTTAAAAAACAATATTGACTCAAATGTTTTACTATTAATGTTTATGAAACAAAAGGGATGAGGAATTTTCAGTAAATTTGCTTACCGTGAGTGCTACCATACCAGAAATCAAACCAATCCGAATAGCAGCACTAAAATATTTTCCACTGAAAATTAATTTATTAATAGATAATGGATTGACACCCTTCTCAATATGTCTCACCTGAAATAGCATACTTTTGAGTCTTAAAAACAGTGCTTCATTTTGTTTGAAATTATTGAAGAAACAACTTTATGCTACTTACAATTGCTACTCCATCCTTGTCTGCCCTTGTAATGTAGACAGAAAGAGTAGACACTATAACACAAATCATAGGAGACATAGCTGACACCCAAAAGAGTTTCTTATTCTTCTTAGCCTGTTTTATTGCAACATAAGAATAGTCATAAAAGGTTCAATAAATATAAATATTAAATGGAAATGAAGAGAGGAAGGGTAGTTTTTGGCATTCTTACAATATATTTTGTTATAAAAAGGAAGACCAAGAATGATAGTCCAATTACTATTGTCTGCCAATTCCACTGTAAGCAGAAACAAATATTTGTTACTTAGCCTGATTAATTTACAGTTTGGATAAACAACTTAATCAAGTAGTTATCGCATAAACGCTTATCATATATTTGCTTATGTATAAACTCTTTCTATAACGATAGATAAAATAAAGTCTAATTGTTTTCATATAAGCTATAAGCTGTTTTCATAAGTCATCCTGAATAACTTAAGAAAATAAGCTGAAAACAACTTATGAACGGTCTCGCAAATAGTTATACCGGTAGATAAGCTCAAATTTAAATAGATAATATAGTTGAGGAAGATTTCAAAAGAAAATGAAGGCTTACCCCATGGTGGGCTGCCTTAAAAACCGATGTCATGACAGAAACAATATCAGTTTTCTTAGTGAATTTTTTTACACCAAGAAGACCTTTAAGTTGTTGGAGTGCAATAGTAATGGCAGCTCCACCCATGAATCCAACAATGGCAGCATGAGATAGGAAGTCAATCAAGAAACCAAGCCTGCAAAATGAAGAAAAAAGAATTAGTCAAAGCATACACAAAGACAAGAACCATGCATTTATAGTAGCACTGTAGTTTACCTTAGAACTCCAAGTGCCATTTGAACGACTCCTGCAAAGAAAGTGGAAGTAAAAGCAAGAGCAAGGTATTCAGGACTTTTGAAGTCACTAATCTCATCTGAAAGCAGACTTCCAAGCAAGAGAGACACCACAGCTACTGGTCCTATGGCAATATCTCTTGAACTTCCCATGAAAGCATACACAAGAGGAGCAACAAAACTTGTATCTGCAAAACCAACTCATCGTCAATATTAACTGAAGAAGGTATATAATATGGACTATATAATATATCAAAGTTGCTTACATAGTGCATACTGAGGTTCCAAATTTGCAAGCTTTGCATATGCAATATCCTGTTTATGCATTCACATTTACACAAATGTCTAATCAGATTTCTATGTATTGACATGCCATAATATTTCAAAGTGTTATCGTCTAACAGTAAAAAAAATTATTAACTTCGTGAAGCGACATAGTAAAAAAGTTTTACACAGACGTCTAATCAAATCAAATAGATTTTACTCTATTGTCGTGTCATAATATTATTTCTATGTGACGTTCGTACAAATAAATCTACCTGAGGAATGCAAAGACTTGCAATGGTGAGTCCAGAAATCAAATCACCCTTGAAACTTTTAAGATTGTAACCTTTTCCCCATTCCAAAATAGGGAAAACAGATTGGAGTCCAAGAACAAACTTTCTTTTCTTTGTTTGGTCTTTAAACTTGGCAAAAGGGTCATCAGAGAAGAAAGTTTCATTGAAATTGTGTTTGAAATCTTGGAAAAGTGTCTGCTTAGGAGGACCTGAAACTTTGTGCATATGTGGAAGAATAGCACCACCATGTCCACGTGAAGAAGAATTGCTTTTTATTTCTTCCATGGCCCTTGACACAACATCATCACTAAAAACCTGACTCATTTTAATAACCTGCAAAAAACCATACACTAATTAGTAATTAGCAATAATTCAGAAACAGAAAGTAGCTTTTGTAATTTAGCATGGAAGTCTATTTTTCTTAAGAGTCAACTGATAGCTGCATAATCACATTTTGTCATGTGAAGTTTAGCTTAATTTAAAAGAATAATATTGGAATTGCCGTTTAATTTGGATAAAGAATATAATTGAATCAAAAAGAGACAATGTGAAAGTAACAAACCAAGTGATGTTGCAAGAGAGGATATCACCCTTAGCTTGTTTTTTTTCTTGTGACAAGCCAATGCTATGACTATATATAGAGTTAGAAATGAGAAAGGTGGAAATATATATATATTATCATTTTAGGCTTTGTATCAGGATGAGATATTATCATCATATATTAATTCTATTATATGATCCAAGTCAACCATTATATTTAAGATCAAGTTGTTCTAAGAAAATAATTTTTATTTTATCTTTTATTTTTATTAGGGTTTGATAAATAAATGGTTCATATAAATATCCCAAATTTTATTTTTGTGTACCGAAACATTTTTTCGCACTCTTTGGTCCCCAAAAGCTTTCTGTCGACATGGCACTGCCATGTGTGCTATCTGACGCAGAACGGAAGCAATTGTTAGCAGGTGTTAAACCTAAAAGATAAACAGACAAGTTGCAAGCACAAACCTGTCAAAAGGGTTTTCAGAATCCACCAGAAAATAGATAAAAGTTCTATGTAATTTGATTGAATGAAAAACTGTCTCTTAGGCTACAACTATTAAGTTTAAATGAAGTAACAAAACCCTAATGGGCCAAAAATCCAAACAGGAAACAAAACAAAAATATAATAAAAGTGGGCTGAAATATCAAAATCCGGTTTTAGGCCTTCCTATGAATTCGAAAAGGTATATTTTTAGTCATTCTGAGACCGGATGCCAAATCTACACTATTCCTATTTCGTCTTTCTTGCGCGTCACTTTGTCTTCTATATATGCATTCAATCTTCCTACATCACTATCTTTAGCCATGGTCAAAGCCATTTTAGCCACAATGGAACCATGACTTAATAGAAGAATAGAGTTTCCAAATTTCTTGATCATTCTTATAGCTTCAACATATCAGCACTAAGTCATAGCAATGCTGAAATCTCATATTTGAGGCCATAGCTTAGATCCACCTTGAACATAAGAACGATGAAGAAATTTGGAAATTTTATTCTTCTATTTAGCTAAATGTGATTTAACCATGGCTAAATGACACATAAATTGTGGAACATGAACTTAACCATGTTAGTGTCATGTCACCCTCTGTTAGTCCCATTTAATAGTTGAGACTAAATGTGGAGAGGATCAAGGAAAATAATGTCTCTGAGCCGACACAACAATGGAAGGCCAGTGATCATAAAGAGCAAATATAATGGTTGATTTCGATAAATTAATAGAATTAACAGCCCCAGAAATCTGGTTAAAGGAAGGAGATGCAAATTCCAAAAAAATTCATGGTTTTATGTCAAATCGTAATCGTCATAATGCTATTAAGATGGTGCATGTAGATGGTGTTCCTGTGGAAGGAGTTCATAATATTCGGGTTGTTGTCTTTCATCAATTTTCTTCTCATTTTAAAGTGACTGGGGCGATTAGACCAAGTGTGGAGGATCTCCATTTTCGAAGATTTACTGGTGCTCAGGTAGGTGATCTGACTAAACCTTTTACTTTGGAGGAGGTGAAGAAGGAAGTGTGAGATTGTGATAGTTTTAAGTGCCCAGGTCCTGATGGTATAAGTTTTGGTTGCATCAAAGAATTTTTGGATTTGTTACGAGAAGACTTAATGAGATTTTTGGTGGAATTTCATCGCAACGGGAAATTGACAAAAGGCATAAATTCTACTTTTATAACAATTCCAAAAGTCAACAGCCTCAACGTCTTAATGATTTTCGACCTATTTCTTTGGTTGGATGTCTGTATAAGGTGCTAGCTAAAGTTCTTACTAACCGTCTTCGATTGGTGGTGGGTTATGTGGTGTCTGAGTCCCAATCAGCTTTTGTTCCTGGGAAACAGATATTATATGATATATTGATTGCTAATGAAGCGGTCGACGAAGCAAGGCGTCTGTCTAAAGAGTTGCTTATGTTTAAAGTAGACTTCAAAAAGGCGTATGACTCAGTTGATCTTAAGTATCTAGATTTGGTGATGGAAAATATGAATTTCCCAAGACTTTAGAGGAAGTGGATTTCTGAATGCGTTGGTACAGCTATGGCGTCGGTGTTGGTCAATGGTAGTCTGGCGGAAGAGTTTCCAATTGAGAGAGGTCTTCGTCAAGGAGATCCACTATCTCCTTTTTTATTTTTGTTGGTTGTCGAAGGTTTCAATATGTTAATGCATGTTGTGGTTGATGAGAATAAGTTCACTGGTTATGGGATGGGGCGCTCAAGTGAGGTCTGTTTGACTCATCTTCAGTTTGCCGACGATACTATTATTTTTGGTGAAAAGAGTTGGCTGAATGTTTGTACCATGAGGGCGGTTTTGCTTTTGTTTGAGGAAGTGTCAGGGCTGAAGGTAAATTTCAATAAAAGTTTGTTGACAGGAGTAAATGTGTCAGATTCTTGGTTGTCGGAAGCTGCTATGGTAATGAATTGTCGAAGGGGTACCATACCTTTTGTTTATTTTGGTTTTCCTATTGGTGGTGATTCTAGGAAACTGTGCTTTTGGAAATCTGTTGTCGATTGTATTGTCAAGCGCTTGTCGTCGTGGAACAATAAGTTCCTCTCTTTCGGCGGTCGTCTGGTTCTTCTGAAGTCTGTCCTATCTTTCATTCTGGTTTACTTTCTTTCCTTTTTCAAAGCCCCTGCAGGTATTAATTTCTTCTATTGAATCTCTTTTTAAAAAAAAAAATTGGGGAGGGGGTGAGGATACTAGGAAAATTGCATGGATAAAATGGGAATCGATTTGTACTCCTAAAGAGGATGGGGGTTTGGAGGTGAGGCGGAATGGAGCTCTTAATCTTGCTTTGTTGGGAAAGTGGTGTTGGAGGATGATGATTGATAAGGAGGGGTTGTGGTATCGAGTCTTGAAGGCTCGTTATGGTGAGGAAGGGGGCGCCTGAAGGAGGGGGAGTCGTTGCTCTTCTTGGTGGCGATCAATGTGTAGGATTCGTGTGGGGTTGGAGGATCGTGTTGGGAGGTGTTTGATGAGAATATTCGTAAGGTAGTAAGGGATGGTAGGAATAAGTTATTTTGGTATGATAATTGGGTTGGGGAAATTCCCTTGCGGTTTAAATTTCCCCGCCTTTTTGATCTTGTTGTTTGTAAGGGGAGTTTCGTGGAGGATGTGTGGTGGCTTGGGTGGGCGGTTGGTGGTAGGGGGTGGGAGTGGCGGCGTAGGTTATTGGCTTGGGAGGAGGAGAGCGTGAGGGAGTGTTCTATGTTACTTCATAATTGCATTTGATCAAAATATTCTTTTATATGTTTTAAGTGTTTATTTTCCTCACTTTTAACATTGGTGACTCAATAACCCTAGTGTACGATATCCTTAAAAAAAACATTAGTGTACGATATGTTTTAAATAAATTAAGAACAACTTGCACTTTTTTTTAGGCACCTTGTGTAACACCCTAATCCCCAATTATTATTTTTAAATAAAAATAGAGTAATTAATTAAGCATCAAGGGTGACACACATCTTTTTTAAATCAAAAATACTTCATTTAAATAAAATTAAAAAAAACGTCGTAGCGGAATAATTTTCAAAACATCAAAGTAATTGTCACATCATTGTATCAGCATCAAAACTGTATTCAAAGTCGTATTCTGATAACAAGGTCTGAAATAAAAAGAATCATCAATCTCTAGTGTTACTGATCAGAGCTTCGACTCAATGAAGACCCCCAAAAGCGATAAACAAAAAGGAGAAGGCTCCAACGCCATCCACCGAGACTCGCTGCTACTAATATCTTCTTCCTGCAAATCTACACCACAAGGGTGCAGGCGCCCAATCCGCCACTAGAGGGTGAGAATATATTCAACATAAGAGATGCATAAATACATGTATAGATCCAGAACAAAGAATAAATCATTTACATTTATGCATGTATACATCACAAACGAATAATATTCACATTTAAATATAAACCTTCGTTTAATAAAAATCAATAGGCATCAATCAACATCTTATATAACATACAAGTATCAACACCATTTAAGTATATCAAGTATACATTTAGAAAAATACAGATCATTCACACATAATCATATAGAAAAGCATCGTTGAATGTCACATCTTAAAATAGTTACACTTATTTAAATAGCACATATGTTAATTTCACATCTTTAAATGGAACATCAATTACACATCGTTAAATGACACATCATCAAATAATTCACAAATTACACATCATTAAATATGTAATCAAATTCACCTCATCTTTAAATATACTACATCTTCAAATATGTTTGACAATGGATGCAATGTCCCTAACTCGACTCTATATGCATGTGATACCAGTTTTGGATATGAGAGTTATGTTACTGATTTATCCTCCATCTTTAAATCACATCTTTAAATCGGACTGACCATGAATGCATGAACACTAAATAATGACTCAACAAATGCACATATTTAAATGACTCGACAAATACACATCTTTAAATTGCACCATCTTCAAATATCATATCTTTATATAACACATCTTTAAATCACATATCTTCAAACATCACATCTTTATATAACACCTCATCAATTAACACATCAATTACATCATTAAATAACACATCAATACACATCATCAAATAATTCATATAAATTATTTACACATGAAGAAAAATTATGAAAAATATATAGTAAAAATAAAACTAGAATTCTTTCGCAAAATACTCGTATGATACCGTGAGCCAATTAACAAGAGCAGGATAAAGATGCCAATTAGTATGTAAACATTTTGAAGAAGACGAATTGAATTTAGAAGGCAATATCTCATGCTGTCTTAAAATTCAATTTATTATAATAATAGTAATAGTAATCCTAAACTAGTGAACATATACGTACTCATAAAAATTGCATAAGACTATTTTGAAACAAGTTCAACAATAAATGAATAAAGGCTCATCGAGAAAAATGATATTAAGTTTTATAGATGGTTGGGAAAAGTTGATCAGTTGACAATGGAGAAAAATGAGATTATATTATAAAAGTCTTTTAAATGGGATTCTCGTATAATGTAGACTAACCATGATATCTGGATAATCTTAATTATTGACATTGACCAAAATTAATCAGTTCATTTACACACAGGAGGGTTGGCGTTGGCCATTCATCCACTGAATAAGTGTTTTAGGCTACTACAATGCTACTAGTTTTAGACCAACTAGACTCTAACCCGTGCGATACACGGGTATCGCACGGGTTTTGAAGAATATAAATATCATATTGATTATACATTTAATACTATGCTATGGAACGACCGCAAAAAGGATAAAAAAAATGCAAAAAATACATCAATTTAAGCTATTAACTTTGTTTTCTTACCAAATAATATTATCAGTTGTGTTCCTAAATTTCTTCTTTGTTAATAATGAAAAGAAATTGCAATCAGAAAAGGAACCGCTAGGGCATTTGTGACTTTAAAAAAAATGTTTTAGTACGGTATATCAATTTTGGAAGCAACAATATACCAATCAAAATGGAAATGGCTTAGTGGTGAAAATTGTAAAGTATAGTCATATGGTACCCGGTTTGATTCCTTGCAAAACCTTTTTTTCATAAAATTTATTCAGACCTGCTAAAAAGGGCGGGATTAGGATTAGGTCAGACTCTCTGACATTTATATATATACAAAGATACAGTTGATGAAGTAGTGGTCACACTGACATGCACGTCTATGCTAAACATCATACATAAAATCCTATTTAATACTATATTGTACTAAAAATTATGAAGAATATATTTAAGAAAATCCTCGTTATACACTCCATTAATATAAACAAGTTTTAATTGTTACACTCCATTAATTTTTTTTAATATAAACAAGTTTTATACATGTATATCTCACTATCTAGCAATTTACAAAAATATTTTAAGAACTAATATAAAGTAACAAATTAATAGACATTATTGTATATATGTGGAAAACTTTTTTATTTCACCAATTAAATTTGTACAAATATTTTAAGAAGTAATATAAAATAGCAGAAAATTGTACAGTTCTGAAGGCTAAGAGTTGAATTAAGCCTCTATATGTATATTGATCCCACGGTCTACATCAAGAACAACTCGTGTATCAAAATCAGAGATGCACACTAAGTAAGATGGAATATACAATACCAATAATTAATTAAAACCAAGATTCTTGAAAAGAAAGCCAGATGAGGCTTTCCATGAAGAGTGCCCGTATAGTGTCTAAGTTCATGGAGGTTTGAAAGAGTTGAATTTGTGTGTGTGCCGCAACATGTACTAGGTGGAGTGTTATTAATTTCATGCTAATTTTTAATCTTGGAATTACGTGTCACAAGAAATTAAATAAGGAAAACTGTTTTGCTTGCTTTGCTTGATTGATTATACTATACTGTACTATATTACTACGGGGCAGTCAGAAACTGACTTTTTTGAAAAAGTTAATTTTGATCTTAATGTTTGATTCATTTTTAAACTGTTGATTACTGATTAATGATCAATAGTAATTCATCTAGTAATATTTAGTACTATATTACTAAGTATTCATAAATAAATACAATAATTGTTCTGGAGTTAGTTGACTGTAGACATGGTTGGGTGTTGTGGAGCAATTTGGATTTGCCAGTTGCTGTGAAAATGATGATTCAGTCTTATGTAGTTGAGAATGGATTACTAAATATTTTCTCGGTTTTTATTTTCTTATTAAATATTTAACATTATTGCATGTAGTAAAATATTTAACTATACACTTCACAATTTTAAATAGTAGTCATTTCAACTTTGATATGTCAAATATCTACGGTTGTAAAACGACAGAATTATGGGAGAATATGTTCACACTTGAAATTCTCTTTATTTTTACATATGATAGAGAATATCTGTACTGTAATTCTTAGGTGTTTTTTTTTTGGTTCAAGGTTATTGGTGTTGTTTATACGAATGAACTATCATTTAGTAAAATATCAATATGATACCAATAACATTAAAAAAATAATTGTACTAATGAAAGTTAGTTTAGCGGAGTGACCTAAACTCCCACAAGGCAACCACGTAAAGGATCAATATTCGAAATTTAACTAAAGATATATTTATATTTAGTGTCCAATACGTATATATCTCTTTGGAACCAATGAGAACAAATAAAACATTGTAAATATTGTTGTAACAAAATATTTTGGAGAAAAAAAAGTCAATAATTTTTTTAAATAAATAAACACAATATTTTGAAAAGAAAAAGGCATTATGAGGTCTTGTTAGGTCTTGACTTGACATTTGTTCCGCTGATCCATACTATTTATAGGTACATGTTATTCAGTTTGCTTATTTATCAAGCAGTTTGCGAGCAAATATATCGATCTTTTTTGCAGCTAGTTTGGCTTTGCTGCATTTGGGTTTTGTGGAATGAAAGAAACTCAAATCCATCAATTGCTAGACAAAGTGAAATTATTTTCCTATTGGTGGATGAAGACATCGAATATTAATATTCGTCATAATTTTTATATGTGATGGTCGAGCTTGTTTGTTTGTCTGGGCATAGGCTAATTTGTTGTAATTTTGCCTATAATGGAAAATACAAATTTCAATAGTAAAAATTGTATGACTACATATTATATTATTGATTTTACACAAAATTCCTAACCAGAGATTTGTTAAGCAGAATACCTAATTTTGTTTATGATTACAAGACTTTGGAGGTTTGTCATTAGTAGTTGCATATAGTCCATTTAAACTTATCAATCTAAACTTGATATGATGAAACAAATGCAGAACCATAGAAAGTGCTGAAGAATCTTCAATTGCATTTCCAAATTTAATTTCAACCCCTCTACTTATCAATCCATTTTTGTATTTTATACTTTGAAGCAAGACGTGGCTTGATGTAACCAAGAGAACGTGGGAAAAAGGAAATGGATAGGATACTAAGTTAGTAATGTTCCAAATATACCAATGTACTCCAATAAAGGAAAAGCACTTTGAGACAGGTTAAGGAGCAAATAATGTTATTCACCACTTGCAAGTAAAAACGTCATTGTTACATGCTAAAAAAAAGTTTTCAAATATTTGATTGTATTTCAAAACGTATTAACATGTTATTATTAATGAAATGAGTTTCTATCAAAAATAATTATTAATGAAATAAGTTGATTTAATTTTTGTCAAAAACAAAAAGTATTTGTCTTAATTTTTTAATGAAATGAACTTTTATTACAAGAAGGAGGAATCTAAGTAGGTGTTAGAAGTTAGTTTCATTACCCTTGGAGTTGTAATTGAGCCTATGAAAGACACTTACCCTAGAAACTTGAGAATCTATTTATTGTCTTATAAATCGTATCAGAGACATGAGTTAAATTGTAGTTTCTTCTAGTGAGAGTTTGCTGATAAATTTTGTTATACACGGTTGTTACTCGTCTTTTTTAGCTTCAAGATTATTCTTGCATCTCCATCAATTTTTACTCAAGTAACTTCATGCAACCCACGATCCTTAAGTTCCATGGTCACTACGATCATTGGACAATGAAAATGGAGAATTTACTTCAATCTAAAGAATATTGAGATTGGTGGGGAATGGAATCACCATTGCTCCATATCATGTGTGACTCTGAAACAACAAAAACTCGATGATGAAAGCAAACTCAGAGATTTAAAGGCGAAAAATTATATTTTGCAAACAAAATTGGGATTCCATAATTGCACTGAAATGCGCTCCTGTTGGAGGCAAGCAAAGGATGAGAGAAAGGTAGTTTTTGGTGAGAACTAGAGGTAATTTTGATGTTTCTTGTTTCCATAAGAATTTGAGTGTGGTGGGTCTTTCCTTGTGCGCAAAATGTACTAGGTTTTTGTTAATCCTAGTAGTATTAGTTAAATCAATTAAACTTGGGAGCTAACTTATGTTGATTGCCAAATTAAGATCAACACGGTTCTTAAAATTTGAATTTAGAGATGCTAATTTTTTAGGTCCCAACATACATGTTAATGTGGCCTAGAATTTTTGTAAGGATAAATGATCCGCATTCACGTAGACCCTCAAAGTAGAAAGTCCCACAAATTTTAAATTAGCTCGCAAGTCGCAACTATGTATTTTTTTCTCTTTGAAAAAACAATTTGAATTTTTTACTTTTTATTTTTAAAAAATTCTAATTTTATTTTTATAAAATGTTGGAAATTACAATTGGGCCAAGAGTTAACTTAACATGGCCCAACAATAAAACAACATAAAGTGTGGTGAAAATTGATGTAACACATTTGTTTAAGCTGATAAACACATGTAAATTATTCAAATGTCTCTCGGCAGTTAACTGCCGAATTATGAAGGAATCGGCGGCAGTTAACTGACGAGGAAAACTGCGGCAGTTAACTGCAGATGATCTGTTATAAGAACAGAACAGACATAGGAGTTTCTAAAACTCCATTGTTGCGGTTTTGGGTTCCATAGATGCAATTTTTGACAAGGTTAAGTCATAATTCTAAGCTAATTTCAAGCACAAAAACAAGTAAGTTTTTTGAATCCTATTGCATTGTTGTTTTGTGATTGAATTGTTAGTTTTTTTTTTGTTAAATTATGATTATAGAGGTTTTATTGATTTTATGATTTTATGAGAGTTTAGGTTTATGTTTAGACGATTTGTTGTAGAATTGTTAAAATTGTTAGAATTGTTAGGTTTAGGTTTAGGTTAGAATTGTTAGAAATGTTTAGGTTTAGGTTTAGGTTGTTATGAATTGTTAGAATTGTTATAGAAGTTTTATTGAATTGTTAGGTTTAGGTTTTGATGAATTGTTTAGGTTTGGGTGTAGGTTTTGATGATAGTTTAGGTTTAGATTTAGGTTTTGATTGTATGATTTTATGGCATTGTTGTTTAGTTTAGGTTTTGATCGTCAATTTTTTTTTATGTAGATATGTCTCAGAATCAAGATAACATTCAGTTGAACAAAAATGAGGGTGATGAGAAGAAGAAAGAAAAATCGCCTATGACATGGCACGGAATTGTTTGTGATGGTTCTAGCAAAAAGAAGGATTTAAAGGTGCCGGTATACAATCAGTCGAGGTTGAGGAGGAGCGGGAGGACATCCTATTTTGGTCCTGATCAACCAAAAGAAGGTGCCCCAGGGACTGTCGAGGGCAATCAATTGAGATAAGCGACGATGGAGATGATTAAATAATGTAATGACTTGTAATAATCTTAAATAATCTTGGAACATTTTGTTATTGAATAAAATTGAAGATTTTGAATAAATTTGAAGCGAAATTGCGTATTGATTAAATTAAATTTGAAGCGAAATTGCGTATTGATTAAATTTGAAGCGAAATCGCGTATTGAATAATTTCGATTAAAGTCGTGTATTGAATAATTTCGAATAAATGTTACATTACATTACATAAAGCTCCTAAATATGTCCTATCATTACATTATATTCGGGAATGTACCTTCCAACTACAACAATTGTCTTACCTCTGAATGGGGTAAATTCAAACTTGCTAAACATCAGGACTCAAACATTCATCCGGCATTTCTATTGTTCCATTCAAAATATTAAATTATTGTTAGGCTTGGTTTAAATAATGGTATTCAAGTGTCAAAAGAATGAGGTGCATTCCTTGACACTTCAATACCTTCATTTAAACCAGCCTAACAAGAATTTAATCTTTTGAAAGGAACAATAGGAACGTCGGGCGAATGCTTGGGAACTGTCGTTTAACAAGTTTGAATTACACCATTCAAAGGAATGCATTCCCTACCTAATCACGATCTTCTGGCGGAATCAGACTGTTGATAATATCTTCAGTTAATCTCAGCAACATTACCCGCATATTGATCCACTGGAACTTGTTGTGCTCCCAAAATATGCTCGTCACGTTTTCGTCGTTCGTTAATTCCATCCAACTGAATGATATTCTCTCTTCCTTGTGTCTTCGGGGTTGACTCCCTGGTTGAATTCATTTAGTTCATCCTTGGGACCTCTTAACGTTACATGAAGGCACCAAACCTTCAACCTCTGAGGTTCTCCGCCGTTGAATTGTGCATGAACGTCGATCCACCCGGCCAATGTTTCAAATCTACACAATAACAAATTAAAAAGAATCAATAAAAAAACTCATTCAAACATTTCATCAAACAAATGATTTAAGAATCTCTTATTTATTAAAGTTAACCCGGAAGCAAATGTCTGCCCTAATTTTAACCTAACTCTAATGGTTGATTTTACTCTAATACCCCTGTTTAATTATTAACCCTATTTTTTCCTTCTCAACAAAATCACACCTAATCTCCTATTTTTTTGAAAAAAACAAATCTGCCTTATCTCCTATTTGTTAAAGTTAACCCGGAAGCAAATGTTTGCCCTAATTTTAACCTAACCCTAATGGTTGATTTTACTCTAATACTCATGTTTAATTATTAACCCTATTTTTTCCTTCTCAATAAAATCACACCTAATCTCCTATTTTTTTGAAAAAAACAAATCTGTCTTATCTCTTATTAATTAAAGTTAACCCGGAAGCAAAAGTTTGCCCTAATTTTAACCTAACCTTAATGGTTGATTTTACTCTAATACCTCTGTTTAATTATTAACCTTATTTTTTCCTTCTCAACAAAATCACACCTAATCTCCTATTTTTTTGAACAAAACAAATCTTCCCTATTTTCCTTTTCACCACTTTGTTTCTTCTGTTTATTTCAACACTTCGTTTCATGCTTTCCTCCATCTAACTCCTAAATCGAAAGCAACATCCCACAGGTTAGTTCACCGCTTTATTTCTTCTGTTTATTTCAACACTTTATTTCATGCTTCTTCACTTTATTTTAACACTTTCGGCCATTTATAAATGCTTCTGCTATTTAGTTAGTTCACCGCTTTATTTTAAATGCTTCTGCTATGTAGTTAGTTCACCGCTTTAT
>Ga0228710_1001175_pt1 | contig 38272 bp, 18 predicted proteins | sample MedpolnodulmetaG_FD_177995 | JGI IMG/M metagenome (GOLD analysis project Ga0228710, IMG submission 177995) | Root nodule microbial communities from Medicago polymorpha collected in Santa Monica, California, United States - pink nodules | ecosystem: Host-associated > Plants > Roots > Nodule...
ACACTACATTATTTTGGGTACACGATTAAATTTGTAAACTTTTTCATAAGTTGTATTTGCATCATTCATTGTCTAAAGCATTGATCACTGCCTTCTCTACCTTGGTCGTTAGAGCTCAGTGGCCTACTCTTTTATACATACAAATATTTGTTTCCTCTCAAGAAAGAGCGAGAGTTATAACAATGACGGTGAAACTAAAATGTGGGAAACTTGTGCTGTTCTTTTCGGTAACAACAACCAGATAAATAATGAAATTAACACCATAAAGTATGATCTTCATAGACATGACTAGATCTTATGATATGACTGTTGAACATTTTTCACAGTCCAGTTTCTTAGTAACAACATGTTTGTGTAGACTAGAGAATTTTATTTTCTTATGCATGTGTTTTCTAAAAATCTATACTAAGGTAGCTTTGCCCTAGACTCAGTGTTGTCAAATAGTGGCACTATAACAGTACATCATAGTGGAATTTGAACAAATCCCTTTTACTCTGTGATGTGATACGCTCCTTAGTACAAAGTGTTGTCAAATAGTCACTATCGCGGCAAGCTGTAACCTGTAGCATAGTAGAATTTGTACAACATTGCCCTAGATTTATTAATAATCTAACAGGTTATCTGTAACAGATATATTATAACATGCAAATGACTGCATTTGAACAAGGAAGAACAAAAATAACTTATTCTTATAAGAAGCTACAATATGTGAATAATGCAATCAAACTCATCAACTAATCCTACAAAAATCACTGTAATTTTATAACAAACACAAACAACATTTGATTTGAAAAATGCAATCAACCTAATCAACAACTAGTCCTAATCAAAACCTGCCACAATAACACCAGAACTTGAACAGGGAATTTAATTCACAACAAGATCAACAATTCAACAACCTAAATTCCATTCTAAATTCCAATAGCAACGACGAAAAACACATTAATCTGATGATTCTGAGTCAGAATTCTGAGTACCGGAATCATCATCCTGCTCCGTCGAACCTGCCACTTGCTCCTGGGCAACCACATCAGCAAAAAGCTCCAACGCTTCAACAGCTCTCTTCCTAGCTCCAACCGCAACCACAGCTCTTCTCTCAGCATCCAACCGAATTGCAGTAGCGGATCTAGTCAAAGTATTAGCCGAAATTTGTGCGGCCGCCGCAAGAACCTTATTAGCATGAAAATCAATACCACTCCGATCAATTTTGAAGTAAGAGAAATTAGGATCGGCGCAAGGAGGACAAAGGAAAGCGAAATCAGGCGTCGACGAAGGAAGAACACAAGATCGGTGAGCAATTGAAGGACAACGGATGCACATGATGTGAAGATTAGGGAGGAAAGTATCGTCGAAGAGTTCGAAGCAAATAGGGCAAAAAGTGCCTTGTTGTTGTTTGAGAACGCAGTTTGTGCAGAAACGACGGTTGATGGCTCTGTAGGTGATGGTGTGGAGGAACAGAGAGGTTGTCGGTGTGAATCCGCAACAGTCGCATGGCTCCGGTGAAGATTGGAAGGGATTCATCCGAATGGCATTGGATAGGGCTTCGTACGTGGATTGTCTTAACGGTAACCCTAGAAATGTAGTGAGAGAGTGTACAAAAAGGGGAATGTGAATAGGAAAAATGGTGGGAATTGTAGGAATGGTATATCCTATTCTCTTCTTTAGCGCAATGAATTTTTCCATTAAATTCCTACAAAGATATTTTGGTCAATTTCACCATGGATTGAATCAAATGATTGATGAGCTCTCTTAATATGAATCGTCAAAAGATCGTTTTCATTTCCGACTACACATTATTACTTTGATATTGAGTTCAGGTATGCTCCATTTAGGTAATGTTCCATTTAGTCCATTTAGAGTCTAGATGCAAGACATGTGGCAACATAACATCCAATGGTTGAGATTTTAAATTAAAAAACAAGTGTATGTTTGTTAAAATAAACCGTATCATCTTGTTCCCTCTTCCTCTGCGTGACAACTCTTGCTCTTTCTCTCATCATGTCGCCATCAACCTCCCTCCATTCCACAACGTCCCCCTCTCCCTCTTATTTCCGCTCACGTCGTCACCCCTATTATCCCAGCGCAGCCTTGCTGTCGCAGTCAAAAACTTATCCATCGTCGTTGTTACTGTTCTGTGAGTATGATCTGTTACGCTTTGAACGCCGCTGTTCCAACGTCCATCATTGTGTGTTTTCAATCCATCAAATTTGATACAACCCTTTGTAATTTTAACAATCGTGTTTTTGAAATTATACAAAAATTAGATCCAACAGACCTAAGAAAATATCGAATTAAAGATCAGTACAATTGGATTTTCTACCACAAACACATCTTAGATATGTAAACATGAATTAGTTTGTAACGATAGGCGGCGATGAGAGGCTATGAGAGGAAGATGGCAGAGGTTTATGATTTGCTATATTCTTTTATCATACACTTGTTTTTTAATTTAAAATCTCAACCGTTGGATGTTATGTTGCCACATGTTTTGCATCTAAACTCTAGATGGACTAAATGGAGCATTGTCTAAATGAAGCATATCTGAACTCTTGATAACTGAAAGGTTAATATTAACTAACTTTCTTCGTCACTGTGAAATTAGTTTTTATTTGCTTGTAGTATTATAATAAAATAGTTCTATCAATATTATAATGATTTACATTAACTTGTGTCGATTTGACTTTAAATCTAAGACTATATTTAAAAATCTATCTTTGTTTTTTTTTATGAAATAATGATTTATCTTCTAGTATTTTTTTTAAGGAATTTATCTTTTAGTCTTTATCATCTGATTCGGTCCTCATATTTATATTTTATCGAAAGATAAATAAATTTTAATTAATAATTATTTTAGATCAAGATAAAAAAATTATGAAAAATCTAATTTTTTTTTTCATTAAATTTTAGGAACATTAGTCTTTAATTCGTAGACTTAATCCAATCACATTTGACTTATTAGTTCACCAAAGAACATTGGTATTTGATTCTCAGACTTATTCCAATCACATTTAACCTATTAGTTCACCAAAGAACATTAGTCTTTAAGTCTTATACTTAATCCAATCACATTTGATCTAATTGTTCACCAAAGAACATTAGTCTTAATAAAATAGTTCTATCAATAATGGGAGCCCCTAATATGGTCCTCAATTTTAAAGGTTCACCGGTGGACCTCTATATTTGACTTCCTATAGCCGGTTGCCAAATCTTACTCCAATTTTGTTTTATACTATGTGTGTTGTTCGTCTTTTATCAACCGACTGTTTGGGTACTTCAACAACAATCAAAATCCTCTTTGGTTTGTCCTTAGTAACCAAAATTTCAAACCCATCTAATCACCATAAATTAATTACCTCAAAAAAATCAAATAATGAAATACCGTCATTCACAAAACCATCACTATGAAAAATCACCAATAAAGAAAAAACCATAGAAAATATGTTTGCCAGGAATTAAAAGAGAGAGAAAGATCAGGTTTTCCAACTTTTACAAGTTTCTTCAAAATCTTAGCAACGAAGAGAAAATTTATCAGCTCTCATGGCCAATACTGGATCTAATAGTGTTTTTTAGAAAAGAATCAATCTAATAGTTAAAACCTCTTAATAATACCTCTTCAAAGGTAATCTCACAAAAGAGGTTCGTTGGCAATCTCAAAAAAGAAATTATGCATTTGTTTTTGTTGGAATAAAGAAGGTTAAGATGGTTGAGGATGATTCAATGGAGTAGAGGAGAAAGAACAAAAACTAGATGCATAGGTTTTAATAGCATAAAGACTAGGTAATATTAATGGTGGTAGATGGTGATCCATCATATATCACTTATCAAATTGTTCAGATAAGGATTTGCCTTTTTTTATAACATAAAATTAAAATTAAAACCCAGGTAAAGGGTTACCGGCCATTGACAGTCAAACAGTAAGGAGCATGGGTGGACCGTTAGAATTAGGGACCATATTAGGGGCTCTCATCAATAATATAATGATTTACATTAACTTGTGTCGATTTGACCTTAAATCCAAGACTGTATTTAAAAAATCTATCTTTGTTTTTGTCCCGTGAGCATTGCTCAGTTGGTAGGACAATGCATTATTATATGCACGGGCCGGGGTTCGAACCCCAGACACCCCACTTATTCACCTTATAAGGTGAATTATAGTCACTAGGCTACCTGACCAAAAAAAGAACATTAGTCTTTGAATTATAGTCACTAGACTACCTGACCAAAAAAAGAACATTAGTCTTTGATTATGAGACTTAATCCATCACATTTGACCTATTAGTTCACCAAAGAACATTAGATTTTGATTCTCAAACTTAATTCAATCACATTTGACCTATTAGTTCACCAAACATATTAGTCTTTGATTTGTCGGACTTAATCCAATAACGTTTGATCTATTAGTTCACTAAAGAATATTAGTAGCGTATATTTTGTTTTGAAAAACATATATTTGTCATTAAAAGGTGAAATTTAATGTGAGAATTGTAGATTTTAAAACAGCTTTTTGTTCTCTCTCTCTCCACACCGATTTGTAACACCTGTAACCTACATAACCAATACAAGAAATTAATTGAAAAGAAAGAGGAGAAAAACAAAGAGCGACATAAACAAACAAGAAGACTGGTTTGAAATTGAATTGAAAGTTGAAAGTGAGTAATGGAACCAGAAGACTGGGATTTGAGCGGTGAAGACCTTGATTCTCTTGAAAGAGACGCTTTCCAGAAAATCGCTCAATTCCGCTCCCACCCTTCAAACCCTCATCCTCCTCCTCCTCCTCCTCAAAGAGTAATCTTCTAATTTCTTCATTTTTGGGTTACTCATGCTCTGTTTCCTCACTTAACTCTTCTCATTTCAGGTTGATGCTTTTCCCCAAGGACCTGCTAGACCACTTCCAACCTCGTTAAAATCAGCTAACAATGCTGTTGAGCATTATAAAGAATTGACAAAAGCTTCCGTCAAATTTTTTCTCCATTCCAGTGGAAACATTGCGGCAAAGTTTCAGTATGATCAGGTTTATTCAAATTTGTTTTTCAATTATCATATCAATATTCCACAAATTAGGTTTTATCATTTCCTCATGCTTTACACTTTTGTTTCTGTTAGGTAATAGTTGCCGCTTTTAGAAGAATCCCTAAATCTTTTTGGAATGCCAAAGAACGCTTATGGTTGTTCCCTCTCTCTTCTCTGTCAGAAGCCGAAAAGGTTCTTAAAGACATATCCTGTTATAGTGTTCAGGTATTAATTAATAACTTCTTCCATTTATCATTTCCTTTACACTTAACAAATTAGTCTTACTATTTGCAACTGTAAGGACAATGTCTTGTTAATCCTGATCTGGTTGGCACATCAGCTCATAGGGATAATTCTGTTTGCATGTGACCCTCCTTTTAGACTATCACTGTAAGACCGGCAATGTTGTACGAATCAACACGAAAATAAATTAAGTGTAGCAGAGATGAGGATGTTACTTTGGATGTGTCGTAAGACTAGACGAGATAGGATTAGAAATGACTACATTAGAGAGAGTTGGGGTAGCACCTCTAGTAGAAAAGATGGTGGAAACTAGGCTAAGGTGGTATGGGCATGTAGAGAGAAGACATGTGGATTCTATGGCAAGGAGAGTAGGTCAAATGGAGGGGGGGAGGGGGTTCCAATCACTAGAGGTAGAGGAAGAGATAGAAAAACTGTAAAAGAAACTATTAAGAAAGACCTAGAGAGTAGAGACTAATGAGTTGGATACAAATATGGTATTTGATAGAACATGAATACAATATCTTTGATTTTCACATTTTGAGATTGAATATGAATACAATGAGAAGAGGGTGGTCTTGGGAGTCAAATACATTTTGGGTAGGACTGAATGAGAGTGGAGTTATGATTTATGAAAAACTGATTACCTAACCAATTGCTATCCCCTGTTTATCTGCTGGTGGATGGACCTTTCCTGGTCAGTTTTGGGAATACCATCGCACTGTTCGGGGTTTTATTGTGAAGTAGCTTAATCATGGGTTTGAAGCAAGTTTCGTTTCTCAGCACATATTGGCTGTACTGTGGTCCTTCTGAAGATCTTTTGCATCACCAGTGACATTGTTCAACCACCGCATATGGTTGCTGATTGTCCATTTGTCCTGACAGTTCGAACATAGGCTAGAAAGTAACGCTTCTCTTTTTGGTGGTCTGTTTCCTCCATTTCTTTGCTAATAGACTGTTTAATGTGATTGATTGGGATTTTCTGGCTTGACAGAATCCATGGTGTTCACGAGCTTCAATTTAAATCTCTACAATGGAGATAATTTAATTTCATACATGCTTTGTAATTATTTTTTCCTCCACCATCTTTATTTTGTACAACCTGCACATACTGTATATGCACCCTTAGATGTTCTAAATTTCTAATGAGAGAGACAGATTACCAGAGAAGTAAAGCATCATATGCGGATAATAGGACTGGGCTCGAAGTTGGGATCACTAATTCAATAAATGTTTTGATCATTGAATAATAATAATCTATTCTAGGGTGAGGATTACTGAGGATGTATGCCATATTTTTGTAACTAAGTTTGTGATTTTATTTGAGATGATTTAGGCCCTTAATTTCCATATTTTTGTAAATATTTTACAGGTGGAGAACTTGGATCCCTTAGTGCAACGTGCTATTACTGCTGCCACTTCTGTTCCTGATCTTCGAGGTATTAGCTCAATGTTTTGACTATCGGTTTTTCTGTTCTTTCCTTTCTAGATAAGCAAAGGCTTTATGTATATATTGTTTATTCCCCAAAAATTTCTGAAGTTTCTATTTTTCATCTTTACTGGAAGATCGATATGACAAGATCCCTAGCGATGTTGAATCAAAACTTTTGCCATTTCAGCGAGACGGTATAAGGTATGTACCGGCTTGCTCACTTTTTTCCCCATCAGTCTCATACAATATGGATTGTTAGTTTTTTTCTCCTCTGTAATTTGTTCTTCTACTATGCCTTGATACTAGTTATTATTTATTTGTTTTCAGGTTTATATTACAGCATGGAGGTCGTGCTTTTTTAGCAGATGAAATGGGTCTGGGGAAAACGTTGCAGGCAATTCATTGTCTAAAACTAAACTATTTCCATACATTCAACTGTGTTCTGTGTGTGCTTGTATAGCAGTGTGACAAACATGCAACCTTTGTTGATTTTCTCCTTTCTCCTACCTTCAGCATTTGAAATAAGTATCTTAGATGTTAATTAACTTATCGTAGAAATCATACTTGACGCCATGGCAGTATCTATATATAACTTGATTCGCAATAGTATGCAAGAATATGTTGGAGCTGTGATCTTCGTTTCTTAGGTTGATTCCTTATTATGACTGCAACTACCTTTTAGCTAGTACAGTTCTTGCTACCCCTGCACCATTAATGTGGGTGCTTGTTCATCCAAAATTATCTTGCCTGCGCAGTTGCCTCTTGTAGGATAATGATAATTTCTATCAATTTCGATCGACTATGCTGAATTTCATAAACTGAACTGGACTAAAATTAGACCGTAAAACTTTAAATTGTTAATTTGTGCAGATACATGTACGCATCAGCTCTTTGTTCAAAATACATATACTTAATTGAAACCCACTTGGGTTGGCCTGGTGGTATTGGCTTGGGATCTTGGAGTGTGCTTCGCCTCAAGATCTCAAGTTCGATTCCCTCCGGTGCCAATTTGGGTGGGCTAATTTAGCTTCTTAAAAAAAAACATATACTTAATTGATAGTCTGAAATATTTTTTTGGTTAAGTAGCCTAGTGGCTAGAATTCACCTTTTTCAAGATGAATAGTGGGGTGTCCGGGGTTCGAACCCCGGCCCCTGCATATAACAATGCATGTCCCTGCCAACTGAGCTATGCTCACGGGGACTGATAGTCTGAAATATGATTATACTTTTAGTTGTCTCAAGGCCATGCAATAATTCATATTTTCTATGTATTTGTTTGCCTGTCATTGATAATCATTTTTTTGCACCCTTAGCAATTGTGTATATTGTTAGATATAAGTTCTTTTCGTAGATCCGATCCTGTGTGAATAAGTTGCTAGATCCTAATTATTTTGATTTTGGTGACTGGGCAGGCTAAGTGGTGGTTCTTCACCAAAATTGCCCTTTTATTTCATAAGAGCTTACATTAGTTTTGAAATAAAGCATATTTTGAGGATGTTTTTATTTATACGCAGCTTCACATCAACCATTGATTCTTACAAAGTCCAATATCATTTGACTTTCACACAAACTAATGATAGGAAATCCCTAAACTAGATAAATAGAACTCACACACACACCCACACACACACACACACACATATATATATATATATTATATATATCAGAGGTGTCATATATTAAGTTTGAGACCGTGGTGTCAATTGATCCTATCCCTATATGTATATATTAAGCCTGTTTGAAAGAGGAAAGTAGGTTTATGGTGGGAAACAGTTATGTTTTTTGTTAGTAGACTTATGATTTGGTTGCTGTCCCCTGTCTTCCCCTTTTTTCATCTAGAAGAAAATTTAGCAACATTTATTTGTTGGAGTACTGTATTGCAGAAGAGTAAGTGAATAACATGTATAACTTCTCTTGGTTTTTGCAGGCCATTGCTGTAGCTGCATGCGTTCAGGATTCGTGGCCTGTTCTCATACTTGCACCATCTGCATTACGTTTGCAATGGGCTTCTGTAAGGGTTATATTTCTATATTTTTCATCATTTATTGTAACACACTTGGTAAATTATGTCCTTATTGTTTTACTTTGATCTAGATGATTCAACAATGGCTGAATATTCCTTCATCAGATATACTTGTAAGTTTTCCATGATCCTTTTATAACTTCTGTTTTTTGTTTATTCTCTTATGGTTGTGTTAAAAAAATTATGAAGATTTTTTTTGCTTGTTTATGTTCCCCTTGTGATAAAGTATATCATTTATCTCAATATCTTAAATTATCTTATACTATCTAATTATCATGATTAGGTTGTCTTATCTCAAATTGGTGGATCAAATAGAGGAGGTTTCAATATAGTATCTTCAAGTGCCAAAAGCAAAATTCATCTGGATGGACTATTCAACATTATCTCATATGATCTGGTGCCAAAGATGCAAAGTACACTCATGGAGTCTGACTTTAAGGTTAGTACCACCCAGTCATGTAATTTTTCCAGCTTTAGTTGTGGTTCCTTTCCCAAGTCCTGATCTTAACCATATGTTAGTATTTGTTTTTAGTCTTCCGTCAGAGGCACAATGAGTAAAATGAGTGGAGGAAATCATCTAATATATTGCGACTAAAAGTGTTGAAATACATGAAATTTGAAAAAGTACATCATGTTTGAAAATTTGAAAAGGGGGAGCCTTGGTGCAACGGTAAAGTTGTTGTCATGTGACTGAAAGGTCAAGTGTTCAAGTCCTGGAAACACACTCTTGTGTAAAAAACAGGTTAAGGCTGCGTACAATACACCAATTGGGTGGACCCCTTCCCGGACCCTGTGTATGTGGGAGCATTAGTGCACCGGGCTGCCCTTTTTTTACATCATGTTTGAAAATTTAATTCTCGTTATGATCAACAGACAATGGTGCATTATGCTAGGGCTATTAAGGTGTGTTCATTGAAAAATGAACCGTGAAAACGTGGTAAAGATTGTTGAAGGCTATGGAGTATGCAAGATTTGCTATTCCCCCTTCCTTTGGATCTTTTAGCAATGATGTTTTGTAGTCATTGATCATCAAATGAAAATGGCTCTAGTTGTTGTTGTTGTTATTATTATTATTATCATTATTATTATTATTCACACAAAACAAAATTATTAGATAATGAGCGCATACATTATTACGTGATGTATTTCATTTGCGGTTGTGTGAATTTGGAATATCCAGCTCTAGCAACAATAGCATCTATTATAATCCAAAAGTAAAAAGCTGAAAACTAAAATGGAATTGTTTATCTTCTTTTGGTTTCTAATGCAGTTTACCCTTCCAGTATTTTGAAAGTCAAAATGGCTCGAGCAAGTGGTTAAGATGCCAAGAATATTTTTATTTATTTTTTGCCATTTAGGTGTTGTTGCAGCTGATATCGTCGTTGTTGTTATTATTATTATAGGATTATATGTACTTTACCGTCAGTTATTTTTCCTGAAAAGACGATCGGATCTATATATATATACCTGTGTGCATGTACTGCACCAAGTGTTGCTGATAAATCACACTCTTAGCTGCTAACTATTTTTATACAGGTTGTAATTGCTGATGAGTCACACTTTCTGAAAAATGCCCAGGCAAAGAGAACAACTGCTTCTCTTCCGGTTATAAAGGTACTAGTTCTTGAAAGCCACAATCACATGCTTGCTTCTCATCTCAAATTCTTGGCTCTCAAGTAAGTAGATGATCAATGAACATAGAAAACAAACATAACAAAAGATAAAAGAGGAAGACTGAGAATCAGAAAGATATTTACACATAAAAGAAAATGAATAAAAAAAAGAGTCTCTGGTGTTACGGTGTGTACAAAAGCACGTGCGAAGTGTCTGTCACGCCGAACCATGATTACCTTACCCTCCTTCCCAAAAGGTAGTCTGGTGCTATATGCGAAACATTTTGATTGGATCATGTTTTAGCTTTTTTTTAGTCAAGTTGCTGTAGAGACTGCTTAGCTGCTGAATAATATTTATCTGACTCTTTCATGCTTTCTTCACTAAAAAGCTAAAATTTGTGTGCTGATTTCAGAAAGCACAATATGCAATATTGCTTAGTGGAACTCCTGCTTTATCACGACCAATTGAACTATTCAAACAAGTAAGTTATTTATGTCTCGTTAGGTCCAATACCTCATTAATGCTCGACATTGATGGAATCTAAATTCTGATAATCTTTTTGAAATTGTTTTATAGCTGGAAGCTTTGTATCCTGATGTGTATAAGAATGTTCATGAATATGGTAACCGGTATTGCAAGGGTGTAAGTCATCTCTTCGTTGCATATATGACTTTTAAATTACCCCCTTTCCGTTTGTTTTTACTGGATAAGTAGTCCAGCTTATCATTTGCATGGATCCTCCAGGGAATGTTTGGAGTTTATCAAGGGGCAAGTAATCATGAGGAATTGCACAATTTGATGAAGGCAACAACGATGATCCGGAGGCTTAAAAAGGATGTTCTTTCTGAACTTCCTGTAAAGCGTAGGCAACAAGTGTGTACATTCATCACCATTTTTTCTTTGCAATCTGTGTTTATGCTCTTTGACCGTTTTTTTTTTCCAACGCACAAAGCTTATGGTGCAACTTAAAAGTAATTTATTGTATTTGATTTATAATTGATTTTCAGGTCTTCTTAGACTTGGCCGACAAGGACATGAAGCAAATTAATGCTCTATTTCGTGAGGTAATTCAACATATTTGTTGTACATCTTGAGATGAGGGTTATATCATTCAGTTTTGTTATGTTTATAACTCAAGCTAGTTATGAAGTGCAGTTGCTAAGTGTCTTTCCAAAATATTCTTTTAGCTTACTTTATGGCATCTAACATTTATCATAGGATTTTGAATTTGATAGATCGAACGAGTAAATTGATTTACTTTGTCTAGACTGTTTGATTGTTAGTAATATTACAAGCATTTATTTAACTTGCGTTTGTTAATAAATGAATTATAATCTGGCCTCCAGGGAGATGAAGAGATAACTGATTAATTTTTACTTCTGAAATGGTTTGGAATGGGCTCTCAGTAGTTTTTATCTAGAAACATGTTCGTAACTTTTTTTTTTTTTAATACCAAAAATAGGTCATTTTACTCGAAAATGGCAGTATTTTTGTCTTGCACATGCAGTTTATGGTGGTAAAGCTGACCAGTATTGACTTTTTTTTTGCAGTTGGAGAGGGTAAAGGCCAAAATTAAGGCAGCTAAGTCACAAGAGGAGGCTGAATCACTCATGTTTTCTAAACAGAATATGATTAACAAGGTATTGGTGGAAGCAGTTGTGCACATAGATTTAAGTTGCACAATTTGTTTGAGAAATTATTACTATTTCCTAGAATTAGTAAAAGGTTTATACTTTATAGTTAACTGTAATGCCTGTTCATTTCCCTTCTGCATGTGGGCAAATTAAAATATTATGAATCTGTTATGTGATTAAACACTAAACCTTTGATTCATTCAATTCCAGCTTTATACTGATTCTGCGGAAGCCAAGATTCCAGCTGTTCTTGATTATCTTGGAACTGTAATTGAGGTATGCGACAACTTCTTCTCTTTAAAGCAATTGAAGATTAATACTTTCCATTGCTGGAACCTATATGAACTAAAAGAATCTTAAAAACTTAAGATATTGTTTTAGCTTTCTCACTCAACGCACACGCACAGTTATGACTTTGATTCTATGAGGATATATAAGGTCGCATCTTGCTAATTTTAATCCCTTCAAGTTCCTATATGTAGTTTATGTTTGTTGAAAAAATATAGTTAAGGGAGCTAGTGCTGGAGTGTTTAATAGTATGGGACAAGAGGACACACATTAGGAATTAGCTCATTGTAGGAGGAGAGAATATGATTTGGTGAAGCCTTCAATATTATTGACATTACATCCCAAAGGCTTGAATACAATTGCACCCATATAAGTCTACTTATAGGTGCTTGTAGATGTTTCTAGAACTAGAATAATCTAGGCCTTTGTTTGCCTTATCTACACAAGATTATTATAGATGTTTCTAGGCTTTAACTTAACCTATACATTAATAGAGCAATCTAGAAACATGTAGCAACTTTGTGTTATTCTAGTTTTCTCTAATGTATTCTAGAAATATCTAGAAATGTGCATCATATTTCAACAATGTTCATTGCTAGAAATTTTTGTGATGATTATTACCCTTCCATGAAACAAAATGGTGAAACTTCAACACTGATTTATTAAATATCTAAATTATATTTCCACGCCATTGATCTTGGCTTGGAAATATAATATGGAAAATGACAATGTAGAGCATTTTCCTCTAATGCAACAAATTGTTGGGTAATCTTTATTAAAAAGGTGGTTGCTTCGATTTTGTTGCCTTGCTTTTATTCCTGTGATCTAATTCAAGCTGTTGATCACCATTGCATGTCGTAATTCTATATATGCAATGATTGTTGCAGGCAGGCTGCAAGTTTCTTATATTTGCACACCATCTACCAATGATTGATGCGATACACGAGTTTCTTCTTGTAAGGCCACTTAAATTTTACGCATCTCATCAAGAAGTGATGAAAAACACTAATGAGAACTGTTCAAAATTTCCAGAAAAAAAAGGTTGCTTGCATCCGGATTGATGGAGGTACACCTTCTGGATCAAGGCAACAATTGGTTACAGAGTTTCAGGAAAAAGATACTATCAAGGCAGCAGTGGTATGGCAATTTCATTCATGATTTCTTGTAATTATCATTCTGTTTGATCTGTTGAGATCTTAACTAGTTTGGACTACAATTCTAGTGTAAAATGCGGTTCAATTTAGAGATAGTGATTTCTTGGTCATATGTTCCTGCCTGTAGCTATCTATCAAAGCTGGAGGTGTCGGGTTAACATTGACTTCTGCCAGCACAGTCATCTTTGCAGAATTGTCGTGGACTCCTGGTGATCTAATTCAGGCCGAAGACCGCGTTCATAGAATTGGCCAGGTATTCTCAAACTTGGTTGTTGTTAGGTTGAAAAAGAAAGGAAAAGAGAGTGATCTTAAATACTGTTGTAGTTTAAAAGTCAGCATCAACAGTAAGAGTACTAGCACAGTATCATTTTAGAAATTGTGATGATCTCTTAAAAATTTGTGCTAGACTGTCTCTTCAAAGAAAATATTTGTCATTGCTAAGCTTATTTGATAGTTTAGTATCCAAAAACAATCTGTGCTGTGATGATTCTGACTTTCTAGCTCTTGTTTTCAGGAGTCTTCAGTAAATATATACTACTTGCTTGCCAATGACACAGTTGATGATATCATATGGTAGGTTTAATGTTTTTTTCAGTCCTCTAGGATTTGGTGGTTGGTATTGACTTGCGTCTTTGATGCATTGATAATCTTATAATTTTTCACTTCATAGGGACACAGTGCAAAGCAAACTGGAAAATTTGGGGCAGGTATATATATCTATTTTGTTTGAGAACTCTAATTTGGAAAATTTGGAAGATTTATACTCAAGTAGTTTTTATTTTATATTCTTAAGATGAATTCTAAACTTCAGTTATTGAAAAATTCAGATGCTTGATGGCCATGAGAACACCTTAAAGGTCTCAGATGATCAGCCACCATTGAGTAGCCCTGCAAAGCAAAAAACTCTTGACCATTTTGTCAGAAGATGTGACAACAGCACAGGTGGATTAGAACATCAGTCAACCCCCAAACGTCCCCGGTACTGACTCAAAACTATAGTGAAATGGTAAGTAAATCCATAACTCCTGTGTCTCGGCAAGCATGTTTGCATCAGGGGATGGGATTGAGTGACTTCGGTGGCGGGAAAGTCAGCATGACTTTAGTGCAATTGTGTATTTTATTAAAGAAAAAGATGAAAGAGAAATGATAGATAAGACGAGAGAGAGAGGTAGATTAGTATAGGAGAGAGATAGCCTCAAAGTCATGGTGACTTTCCCGACTTAAAGGTAGCGAATCCGGATCCCCTGAACATGTAGAATGTTGCAGCAATATTATTGTTTAGAAGCTTCCCTATAATATTACTTTGGAATTTTGAATTGACAGCAGGTTTTCATAGTGGAATATGATCACATGTTGACTCTATGTTACTCACCCCCGGAGAAAGGCTTCTATAGTAGCTAACAGCTATTTGACTATAGTTCATACTTCATATGAAGTAGGTGGTCAGCACAGCTGGCGACTCTAAACTATGCTGCTGGTGCTGGAAAAGCTGATCGTTTTATCAGATGTTACAATGGTTATGAAGTCTCCCAATAGATTTTTTTGGTGCACCCCTTAACTACTTCCCCCCTCCTAGTTGTGTGGGACTTGTACAGAGTACCTTATCATATGAATTTAGCTTGTAAATTACACTACTCAATACAACGTTTTATGTTGCTGCCATGTAAGCTATCTAATTTTGTAGATCTTTTGACGGTGAGTTGCTTATACAAGAGAGAATCTTTAGATTCCCCATTTTTAAATGTAAGAAATATCGTGGGAGAGGACATTCTGCCATTGCCCCATAAAACTTGGAATGCAGTCAAATTGTTGAGGTGTCAACAATCAAGTTTTTTTAGGGGTAAAAACACCAATTTTTAATCAAATAGTGATCTGAGTGTTACTAATGTGACAAAGCACATACTTCAAAATTACTACTATGACAAAATGAGAGTAAAGAAAATGACATTAAAATTTCACAAGTATGCTTTCTTTATTATTCTTAATCAATTATAAAATAGTTAACCAAGGGCAAGGTAACCACGGACAGCCATCACATTCCAGTATAATGTAGGACAGTAAGAGTTATTAACAACTTAAATTCCCAATAAATAAGGAAATAAAAATCCATACTAAAATAAAGGAAATAAAATCCATAATATTTTTTTTAAAGGAAAAATCCATAATACATAATAACTATTTCTCTATACAAATTGAAACTTTAGGAATGATAATAATAATGATACTTTCTCCACGCTGACAATATATACAATCAGCATACTAGCTAGCCATTTCTACGGTTTTTGTTCATGAAGAAGTTGCAGCAACCATACCCACATCTTTGTAATCCTCCCCTAAAAATCTAGCCACAATAGTATCCACATCCTCTAAACCAACTCCAATGCAGAGAGGGTTACTTGGAATTTTAACAGAATCATCAATTCCCTGAACCATGTTAAGATCAACAGAATTCTGAATTCTCACATTAGGAGCAGTTTTACACTTCCCCATACACTTGCATCCAACAACAACACCTTCACCTTCAACACCTACCACCTTCTCAAACTCTTGTAACAATGCAGCAGCCCCTGACTTTTTGCATTTGTTACCCATGCAAACTTCAATCCTCTTTTGAGCTGCAGGGATAACCACATCAGTCTCTTTCTTAAACCCAGTAACAAGAGATGCATTATTTGTGGTGCACACATCCATGACATGATGATGTGAAGTAGAATCTTTAGGTATGGATAGCAATTCATCCACTGGCTTTGTGGCAACATCAACAACACCAGCTCCTCTGAAAGTGTTCATGTCAACAACTTCACCACAATCACTATCACTTGACTCAGATTCAGAGGATGAAGACGAGGATGATTCAGATTTATTACAAGTTTTCATCTTGGAGGGTTTTAGTTTAGCCTTTTTCTTCTCTTGTTTCATTTTTTTCTTCAATTCCTTCTCCTCTGCTCTCACTTTCTCTAGCTCTCTAAGTAATTCCTCACCACCATCCTGCATCTATTCAATTCAAATTATTGTCATAATCATTATCAATAATAATTTATAAATAAAATAACCAAAAATTTTTAATTGAGAATCTGAAGTATATTGAAATTCAAATAGCAGAAGTAAAAATAAAAAAGGGGTGAAAAACTACCGTGATGAAATTTTGGTGAAGTTGATCCAAGAGATTAGGATCTTGAGCAAACCCTAATTGAGGTAATTCAGAAACGTTTTTAGAAAGACGTTTGAGCAATTTGATCTTCTTCTTGTTGCTGATAATAACAGGTCCTGTGTTTTTCTTCATGTCTTGGTAATACTGCACGTGACCCTCATCATGGAAACCAGACCCCATAGACATCCTCACTCTCCTAGGAACCACGCCATGAGAACGGGTGTAGGTTCCAACGCCAGAGATGTAGGTTGTATGACGGAGAACGGTGCCGGAAACCTCCATGACGATGACGATGACGATGACGATGACGGTGATGGTCGTCAATGAAATTGAAACAAAACTTGTTTCCTTTTTCGGTGGATGTTATGTTGTGTTATCTTTTTGTTTATGGAATTTGTTTTTTTGAACTGTGACATGCGTGGCGGTTATTGATTGGATAATGATGACATGGTGTATAGTTTGTGTGTTGAATGTGGCGGGCGTGTGATTGCGCATGGCGGGCTTACGAATTGGTTTCATATCTGTCGTTGGTTGAAATTTTGCTGTATCGTGCGGTTGAGATGAAGGTTAACGGGTCACAAGTGTAAAGCTTTTGTTGACGTGTCAGAAGACATGTGTACATTTGGAAAAGGCTTGAATAGCAGCGAAAATATATTGTAGAAACTAACAAATATATTGTGTCATCACTTTTATCCATTCAAACCTATAAATAGTAGGTAATAGCAACAATAATTTACATCAATTTGATGTAAATTATGGTTTTCCTCTTTAAAAAAAATGTGAATTACGGTTTTACGTTAAATATGTTTTTAGTCCATATAAATTTATCAACTTTTCGTTTTAGTTCATATAAAATTTTTCTTCGACTTTTAGTTCTCAAAAGTTTTCCTTTCTCATTTTTAGTATATTTTTTCTAAGTAAACTCATATGTATAATTCATATTTTTTAATCAAATTTTACATAAAAGTTTATAATATTATAAGATGAATTTTACATTTTGCAAAAAAGTTTAAAAGATGAATTCTTATAGTATTATAACTTTTCTGTCAATTTCATGTCAATTTTAGCCCTCTAATATGTTATAATTTCGGCCCCTTTACATGTTTTTCCCCAAATTGAAAATTCTAACTCCATTAATCCTCAAATTCAAAACCTACGACTCACTAGTATCGCTACTCATAACACTACATAAAGAATATGATCATGCTATAAAGAAGATTGGTATTTTTAGACCCTCTTATTTGTCATTTGATGGTGACACTCTTTACACTATTGTGCGAACATCATCAAAGTATAAATTACCATTAAACTAGTTTGGGATGCATCCTCGTCAAGGTTCACTACAACTAAAGAAAAATTGGATATTAAATCCTGAAAGATTCTAATCGGTGTTTTGTTCCGGACCGGCCTAAGACTCATTCTGGCTAGGCTCGAGTCCGACTTAAGAGCAAACAATACCATATGATGGAAACGCTCTAATTTCCACTGGATAATGGTCCGGACCAACATATCCTAACCGTCCAGTTCATATCCAATGCTAGAGAACCACCCAAATGGTCACATCTATCCCTCAGGGACAACTATTCATGTGAAGACTTGACAACCAAAACCCCTAATTATCCTCTATATTACCTTATGTATAGCCGCACCCTCTCTTAAACCCCTCACAGACTTAGGCGTCAGAGTGCGTGCAGGAATACCCCTCCGATGGAGAAGAACTCGCAGCAGACCACATTGGACGGCAAAAAGCTCAATCTCTCTGCACAACGAATATCATCCAACAAACCATCTTTCTAAGTCCAACCGAATCATGTTCCATCAACAATGATGTTCTTTCCTTTGATTTTCATATTTATGACATCATGGATGAATAACATTCCATCTAAAGCCAATGAAGCTTTCTTTAGAAATATGCTCGAACTGTGTACTTGGTCATGTTTTGGTTTTTTTAGCATTTTTCTAGTTGCACAACACTCTTTTTACTTTCATCAAGGTTTTATCCATTTATCCAATTGAATATTTCTGATAAGGTTTTTAAGGAGACAATTGATTTTAGTCTTTGTGACTATTCCCTTGGATCTTGGTCTAGTCCCCAGGTTGTACCTTTCCTATTATGTCATAATGTTATGTGATGCTTTTGCTTAAAAAAAGAGAGTACTCCAATGAATGTGACTTAGTTGGTAAGTATCACTCAACTTGTGGGAGAGGAGAGGAAAACGATTCAATCACCACAGAACACACTCTTGTAGTGAGGCTTAAAGAGTTTTAAGCTACTAACTTCCCTTTTGGATTAAAGTACCGAATTATCAATTATCAAGCATAATACAAGAGAGATTGCTTCAATATGTATTTGACAGACACTACATATGACATGAAACATGAGTATTACATTATTAGAGTATTTTGAAAATGTTAAATATATATATGCAGCTACAACATTAGAGAGAACTATCTCAAAAAATTCACTATTGAAATTAAATAACTCAACCGAAGATCCTATTCCTAGATTGTGAGACAGGCTGTAACAGTTTCATAGCATACTTATCCATGGATTGGAGTTTACTTTCTTCACAAAATCTTCTGAGTGAGGGGTTCATACTTCATTGTAAGCATTGAGCATCGAAGAAGATATTTAAAGAATATTGAATGTTTAGTCGCCAACATTTTGTAACCATTAGTAGCAGTATTAAAAATCAGTGACTTCTCATGATGATGCTATGCAAGCCAAAAGTTCTCGAGACCCCGCTAGGTGTCCTGGTACACGTTGCCTTATTTCTTCAAATGCACACAATGTTTCTGAGTCCAAACCTCCAGCAAACTACAAAACAACAAATAAAACAATGTTAGAACAGCAACCTGGTTCAAAAGTAAAAAGATACAAAAAATATAAACAAAGAGGTATTTTGGTTCTTCATTGATACAATCACAAACAAACTTGTTTACATGCATCATCAATGCATTACATTTTTCTGAAACTTTTACAACCAGTTCATTTTCACTTATTATCTATGAAACATTAAAATAGATACAGACACCGGACATGACATTGACACACAAACTCATAACAATAATTTAAGAAAATGGAAGTGATTGAATGTAAGCACACATTTTAGTTTCATGTTAAGGAACTCAAAGTGGAAATTTTGTCTAGGAAATTGTGCCAATATATTCTTCTAGAGATTGAAAATTAATGTTTTTTTTATAAATATTTACCATTTATGGAATCCTTAACATGTGCCCTAAGGGCACAAGTTAGCACGACCTTAAAAGTTACTAAAACAATACCTGATGGGCTCTGTATGCAAAATGCACACCCTGTAGTAGAAGAGAATCCTGATTAGATTCTCTGTCTGAATTTCGAATGGATTCAAGCTCCATTGTCAATCTTTTCATGTACATCTTGACAAGAGTCATTGAAGACTGTTTTATCTGCAGAAATGGTGTATAACTAATCAACTCAATTCTTTCAAAGGCCAATAGGGGTATTAGAGTCATTGTTTTTCATTTCACGAGTAAAAGCATAGAAAACGATACCTTGCTAGATATTCCTGAATCAAGCATCCACGCAGTTGGAATGTTGTACATTTGATACGAACGTATGACAGAATTTCGCAGCACAATTAACTTCTGTATGCTCCGCTCAGACCTATCACAACGATGGAAAGAGTTAGCCCCTCCCACCTGAAAATCCGTCATATCTGTAGTTCATAAATAGAATCATGGTCACAATAGTCTTACTTGTCTAATAGGCTTGCCATCTTTTTCAAACTAGTTACACATGGAATGTCAGGGTCATCTTTGTAAGATGAAATCTCTTGTTCTAACATTTTAAGCTCACGATATTCAACCGCAGCCTCACGCATCGTATCAGCTTTCTTCTCAGGCCATTTAAAATGCTTCAAGACAGCACGCTCATCAGCCTGCGCAATACCGGATTATAAGAAGCTACTAAGAAACCATTTTGTTTTATGTACACTTTCAAATACATACTTATAGTTAGCTTCCACTTAGTCTGACTTATTTTCTCCTCAAAAGAAGTTAGGCGAAACAATATTTTAAAAAGATCTTAAGTAAAAAAAAGAGCTGATCTTTTATGTATAAAAATTAGATACAAAGAAATTTTCAAAACTATCTATCTTTTAAAGAACTAACAAACATATAACATATTAGCTGCATCAAGGCCCACCAATAAATAACTTTGGCAGAAACTTACCAAAGTGGATAGTTCACCATCAAGCCAATCAACAAACTTGAGGACGTCTTCAATGTCCACATAGGACGCGTTAACAACCTTATTTATTAGGTCATTAATGAACTCCCCTTTTGTTTGAATGTCCTCTCTAATCTGGAAATAATGGCCAGTCATATCAGTCATCACTCATTGATTAATAGAATAAATTTGAAAGTTAGTTAACACAATTGAATGCAATACTTACTGCTAAAAGATGAGCCGATCGGTTTTGAATTTCTCCTACAATGCTATTGTGTGCACTGTTAGTTATGGGTTTCTGATGATTAATTGATCCTTTCAAGTCTTTCTTTGTGTCCTGATTCTTTAAGGAATGAAACAGTTGGACAATTGCAGGTGCCTTTTGAGTGTTGGCCAATTTTGCCATAGGCCGAGACGGAATTGGTGGTGGCGGAGGTGGTGGAGGTGGCATGAGGCATTGGCTGGGTGGAGATTTTCTTCCTAAACTTGTAATTTCACGAATGGCGGCATGACTCGGAGTTGGAGCTGGAATTGAAGATTTGACAAAAATCACCTCAGGATTAGCTTCTTTTTTTACCTTAGACATTTCCAATTTGTCAGCAATGAGTTTTTGTATGTCTTTAAACTTAGGACTCTGGCGTTCTCCATTTGGCTCCTTCTTTATTCAAGAAAAACAAAAATCAGATTCATTGCTAAGGAAACAGTTTGAAATAGATAACATTAAAAACAAATAAATGATTCTAATGAATGAATTAACACACTTGAAACTACAAAACAAATGAAGAAAAACAAAAAACACATTCCATGCACTTTGAAGCAAATGAAACAAAGTCATATATAAATTTCTCACCTTTCTTGTACTACTAGTGCCAAAAGCTGCTATCTTAGCTTCAGCAGAAGCAAGGTTTTGATTAAGCTTTATATTTTGAGACTCAAGATCAATGTTCAAGCTCTTAACTTGATTCAATTCATCCTTTAAGGCCTTCACTTCAGACTGTAAACTCTTAATCAAATTCTCACTCACCGCAAGCTTCTCCAGCAACTCCTTCTTCTCCTTCACATCAGGATCATCATCCTCAATCCTCCTTCGCCGCGGAGGAGCAACAACAACCACCTTAGCCACTTCACCTTCTCTACTACCCTTGTGAGAACTTTCAACCTCCTCTTCAATGGATTTCATAAAAATACTTCTTTTGGCCTTTGAATTGTTCTTCATGTCTGGAGGCACTGACTTAGCTCTTGTTGATGAAATGGTAGAGACTCTATTAACAATTTCTGGTGGTGTTTTTGGAGATTCTTTAGCCTTAGAAGAAGCTTTTACTCTTAAACGTGTAGTAGTAGTTGTTGTTTGTGGAACACTTTGTAGAGACTTATTATCACTATGTTGTTGTTGTTGATGATGTTTCAACACACTTCTTGGTGTGGTTGTAGTTGTTGATGTTGGTGTTTTTTGCTTCATAGTTATGATTATGAAAATGGTGTCTGAAAGAAGAGAGAAAAGATGAGTGAATGAATGAATGTATGTATGCTGTTGTAACAGGAACCTGACACGTAGAATAATAATAAAAACAAACAAACTTTATGCGACACCCGTGTCGTGTGTGAGTGTCAATGGAGGAGTGAGTGAATATAGAAGGTAGATAGTAGACATAGACGAACACATTGAACCTAAATGATATATATGGATGATAATATATATTTCTATTTCAAGTTGTAATCACTAATCACATGAGTGATTATGTCACACACACTATATTAGGACTAAAGACTTTGTTACCATTTTGATATCTTATTTTTATTTGCTCATGGAATTAGTCACCTTTTCAATATCCAACTTTTTAGACTTGCGGCAATTTTTTTTATGATAGCTATGAAAAAAACTATGTCTAATGTGCATAAATCTGTTTTTTACCATTCAATCAATAAACATTTAATTTAGACGATCCACGAAAGTATTCTTTAATAAGGTCTTTTTAAATGGATCTTCATATACACATCACTTATTTATAATTTTTTTAATAAAAGGACTTATTAAGGACTGATGACAATACACCAAGGACTTCAATGAAAAGTCCTTAGATAGGTACAACTAACTTTGTATCATTAAACAAAAATAATTTATTACTTCTTTCGCAAGTGGGACTAAATAATACATATTTTATTACTCCATCCGTCTCAAAATATCAGTCGTTTAAGGTTTGTGCATGATTATTAAGAAAATAATTAATTGTGTTGATTTCAATGGTAAAATTAGTAGCATTTACTAAAACACCCTCATTAATTGTAGTTAGTGGAGTAGTTAAGTCGGATGAAATTCAATAAATAAAGATATAATAGTGGGAAAAAAAGTAATAAATGTTGCATTGGTATTGTAAAGTGACAATTATTTTGAGAAAAAGAAAAAACGTTAAAAGACAATAATTGTGAGACGGAGGGAGTACTTCTTCTAAACGTGGGACCTGTTAGTTGCCAAGAGAGAGAGTCTTTATATAGTGACATTTTGTTTAATAGAGACTCATTTTTTCTTCTTTCAACGAGGGTTCTTAGTTGGAAGTGGTCCTTGTTAAGTGTTAAGTAAAGACCCCAATTAAAGATGTTTTTAATGATGAGATCTATTGATCTAACTTTGTGTAAAAGACAAAAAGTAAGAGAGAAAAACATATACCATGTCACACATTATATGTATTTTCATGTTTAAATAAAATAACTCTTTTAAAAATGAAGATTAATTCCGTAACAGATTGAAAGTGCAATTAAATCTTAGATTAGATTAGGTGCCTTTTGGTATAGTTAAGTACAAAGTAGCTTAAGCTATGTCATCTTCATCTAAAGTATACACCTTGAAGATTTAAAGTTAGCCATCCCAATAGAAAGTGACGTAAGGTGAACAGACACGAGGATCAACATGTACAGTTAGATGCTACTAGAGAAAACGGCAGAAAAAACCATTTTATTTTTGTCTTATTCAACTTGTGTTGGCACATGAACACATATATCCTAGGTCTATCTACCGTCTCTTTGTTTGGTTCCACTCGACCACCGAATTGAGATAATCACTTTAGGTAAAACTCGTTTTGGCTTCAAATCTATATTTTTGCTAATTTTTTTTTTTTTTTTGTCTCATTCTGAAAAACAAAATAGTTTTTGTATTATGTTTAATTTTCTGTTATGCTTTTAGAATGAAAGGATCCAAAAAATTCAAAATCAATTTTATGTAAAATATAAATTTGCTAGTTTATATTTCCTTTTCTCAGTTCAACACAAAAGGCCTTAGTTTATATTAGATTCCCTTCATACTATACAACCAATAAAATATCCAACTTTGGCTCATATATATTTTCTGCTTCTTTGTATTCTTTCTTCTTCAAAATGTATATTATTTTGTTGAATTTTGCTTTCGTTTTATTGTGTGCCTTGTAATGTAAGACAACAATTAGCAGTTGTAACGAGGAACCAATTAGTATATAGTGCATACTGCATATACATAGACGATGATGAATGCCATGTGTAATGACTATATGACTAAAGCGGTTGTGGGTCCAAAATTGTTTCTCAATGCAAATGAGGAGAAATTTCAATTATTGTGCCCTCAATATTAATTGCAAAGTCATATGAAATTTAGGAATTATATGTATTTGATGGAGTGTATTTTATGAAATTTTATTTGTTGACAACTTTATACAAAAGTAATTGCTTAATTTTTACAGTTGACTTATATGTATGTCCGTCTCTTTTGCTTCCTTTTCTTTTCTCACTTCTAGTTGCTCACGAGTCATGTTTCTATTCTATTTAGGATTCTCGTTCAACTATGTTCTTATGGAAGGAACATTTTTGTTATTTCAATGAAGTTGCGTCATTTGTGTTTTCTAAGGTGAAACTATTAATGGTGTCACGTATCAACGAACAACACACATGTCTTCCAAGGGTAGATTGGTTTGGTGAATTTTCGAAGGTGTAACCGTTAAACTAAATCGAGTATAACTTATTATAAAGACATTCTAATAATGGCCTTAATTTGTCTTGCATTCTTGTTCTAGCTTAAAGAACAAGTAAACAACTATCTAACTTCGTTGGTTTCAAAATGATTTTATTATTACTTGAGCAATAATTTCTTTTTTACCTAACTAATCTCTTCGAAGTTTAAGGAGGGAACAACGATTTGATCATCATAGCTGAGACCACGAATAATGTTTAATGTCTCTTATAAGCATAGAAATGTTCTTTGATGTCAAAATCAAATTTATAAAAGTCGGTTCCTATCGCATTCCTTTCCTTATCTTCACGTCTAATTGACACCACGAATTGAAGCTAAGACAATTACATAACATGCGGGGGAATCAAATTAAATATAAAGAAAGAAAGAAAACAAAATGAAAACATTCAGGAAAATAACATCATAGTTAGGAATATTTGGATACATATATATTTTTCTTCTTCATATATATATATTTTTAAAAAAAAGCCTAAATGATATATATAAAACACAACTAGACTCTTTAGTACAAGGCGTGCCAAAAGGCCTAGACAAAATCAGAGTTCAAAACACATAGTACAAAGCCACAAAGGCACACCGGTAGATAAAGAAGAAACAAACTAAAAAGTACAGTAACTAAGCAATGTAAAGGACTCCGCCGCCACAGTTGGTAGTCAAAATCGAAAGTAACAATATTAAGTTTATTTATATTGTTAATGCATAGTCTTTAATTTTTTTTAAGTTTATTTATATTTTTAAATATTTGATTTTGAATAGAAAATAAACAATATCATATTTTTAATTTATTTTAGTATAATGCATTCAAATTAAAATATAGTAAAATAAATTACTGTTTTAATGACTAGTGTAAAAGAGTTAATATCTAAATTGAGAGGAACATTTGCTTGGTCGCAACCACAAACAATTTTATTTGGGCACATTCACACAAATGGAAAAAAGATAAAATACAAAACACTTGTTTAATTTATTAATTTAAAAAATTAAATGATAGATACTTTTATGTGTGTGTCCAAATACATTTTATTTTGTTTATAGTTGTGTCTATATAAGTATTTCTCCTAAATTGATCCAGGAGATATAATGTTTATTTGGCGGGTGAGTTGGTTTGTACAATGCATAGAATTTCGCGGACTAATTTATATACTCACTCATTGTTAAAAATAATACATAGATAAATACATATATCGAACAAACACTTGTCATCAGATGAATGGAAGACAATGTACATCGTGTTTTTTCACTTTTCAATTATTTAGAAGATGGTTTTTCATTGAAGAATTAGTTTAAAGAAAAATATGTATTTCGTTAGTTATGATTTTTCAATACGAATAAATAAAAAATAAAAGTAAATTATAATACACTAATTATAATAGTTTATTGCATAAACTATACATGTGATCAATGTTTTTCACTGGTCAATTACCAGGAAGATAATCTTTTACAAATAAAAAATATATAGATTATTTTTTAATAAAAATCAAACAATATCAATCACTTCAACATGAATTAATTTAAAAAAAAAGGTTTGCAATTATTGTCCAGTTATTTTCAACCTAAAGTATATAACTAAGTAAGTTGCAAACTAATATTTAGTTATGGCTAATGATATTTGGGTGGTTTGATCTCTCATATGTGAAAAAAACTTGAGAAAAATTATGTGGAGAATCTCATTATTAAAATGTTTTTGACTCCACTTACAATTTTTATAAGTTGTAGAGTCCGATGTTTTATAAAGGTGAGATTTTCACATAATCCTCTTAATTTTTTTACAATCAAGAGGATTCAAATCTGATATTCGGACACCTTTTTCCCATACTACGTTACACACTTCATTTTTTTTATATTTCTATCACATTCATCACACACCTCTCAATTTTTCTCTCTGTAGAATGCGTATTTTGGATGTCCGCAAATTATTTTCCTTTTCCTTTAACAAGAGGGCAGTGCAAGCAAATCCATCCAGAAAGTAGCCACGCAAATCTAAGGGATAGGATCAAGTGTTTCTTTGAAGTGCATCTCCCACTTTATAAAGCAAAACCACTCACAAAAAGATGAATCTACATCCTTGCTATAAGAAGGCTAACCCCCTATAAGAATCACTTTACCAATAAAACAAAATTCTCAAATCTGATAGGCCCCAATACCTTTTAGTACTTACCACTTTTCCTGCCAATGTTTATCAAAATAATTTAGTTTAATATACATTTTAGATTATTAAAATATTATCATTTTTTTAATATTGGTTAATTCTCATTCTCGTGGATGTAATGAATAAAATAAAAATTTGAGAGTGACACTCAAAATTTTATGTACCTTGTGCATATTTTGCTGTTATTCTTTAATTATTATTTTTATAATTTTCTTTTGAACGGCAATCATTTTTATATCTATAGACTTGGCTATTTCCTTTTATTTATTTTGATAATTTATATATTTTGTACTAGTATATTATTGAAAGACACAACGAATTATGAGTCATGACTCATATGAGCCCATAGTCACAACAAATTCCTTACGTAACGCTGTAAAAAGCAGAAAGTTAAAATAGTTATGTTTCTCTATCGGTTTCTATAAAAGGGGTCATTATTTAGGGAATATATATATGTACTCAGATAAACGAAAAAGGTGAAGAATACAATCAATCTTTGATGCGTTTTAGAAATAATTAAGTGATTTTTTTTAAGGAAGAAATAATTAAGCTAATTGTAGTGGTAGAGTCATGTATACCACATGTAGCGTTTTATAAATAATTAAGTGATTTTTTTAAGGAAGAAATAATTAAGCTAGAAGAAATAATTAAGCTAATTGCAGTGGTAGAGTCATGTATACCACATGTACAGGGGTCATAACTCATAAGAAATGCATGTAAATTATGCATGTCAAGTATAGCTCATAAATTTGTGGACCAATTTTAATAATTAGTTTGTAAAATTTGTAGCATTACTTAAATGGGCTGAACATGTATGATTGCTAAGTTGAACGTATATGCCAAAGGTGAATTGGTTGGTGTTATATAACTTTTTGTTTATCATCAAATATAATTAGCTGAGTGAATCCGTGAAATGTGAAGAAAGTGCAGAAGCATATCCACATCACATGTGACACAACATAAATTGTACATGAAAGTGAGAAAGAAATGAGAAACATGCTAGATTTTAGAGCCACCGTTTACTACTCAGTACTTTGTTGCCATATATTCCATAAGTAAAAATGCAAACAACATGTTCACTGAATCACATGTTTGTCTCTATTGTTTTGATCAGAAATGTGGACCGCATTTAGCACATTTCTTTGTTAAAATTGGTTCAATTGTAGGTATTATTGTATTTTATGCATATTTCCAATCATTTCTAGCTGCATGCAATGCAATGATAGATGGTCCTAACTAACTAGACCCAATTTAAGGCTACATTCCCTTTTTGTTCATCTTCTTTATATCTTTCAAAAATGGTACCTTCTTAGCAAATTTTGCTATTGGAAGATGTCAATAACCAAACGCAACTATTTTCCTTTAAAAATAAAAACATAAATGTTTGTATGGTTTAGTTATAAAGGACATGGATCAAATTGAATTATCAGTTGTCTCAAGTGGGTAGTTTGGTTGGTATAAGTTAAGTATGACTGAATGAATAAGGGTTTGAATCCTGAAAAAACTAACGTAATAACTAACTTACTAATATTTTTCTATAAAGATATGTGAAAATCAACGAAAAATTATTTAGTTAATGCAGTGTTTAAATTTGTTTTTGCAAAAGCTATCAAGTAACAACATAAATACCTGCTTAAGAACTTGATGTATACTATTTTACATGAATCACCAAGAAATCCTTTCCAAGCCATGCCAACAAAATCTCTTTGATGTCATCATCTAGAAAGAAATATGAAGATATATCAGTTTATTGTAAGAGATATATAAATGAATTATTATGAATGGCTCACACACCTGTACAAACAAAGAAAGTTGGTACCTTGGCTTTCATGGATTAGTCCCACCATTCACAAATGAATTTAGGTGGGCACTTGTCTTATATGTAGTTTTTTTTCTTTGTGGCAATATATATTTGATTATGAGAGAGTTGGAAATGTATAATGGAGGAGAAGGCTATGAAGAGAAGAAAAGTTGTAGGGGGTTGAGTATATAGGTAAATAAGTGATTCCCTTTGAAGGAATACTTAAAATATATTAGGAAAAATTCCAAGTTTTCACTTGTTTGTTGTGACTTCATGTCAGCTCAGGTGTCATATTTTAAGGCAGTTGTGATTAAAAGTATTAAAAGTAATATTAATAGGAGTTTGCATAAGAGAAATGATATTTGTACAACTATTTTATTATAATTTTTTGACAATTTTCTTTTTCATATTCACATTATATTCTTATTCTCTCTCTTCTTTTTTCTCTCTCTATTGTTTTCGACCAATGAGAAAAGAGAAAATAAAAGTTGTCATCAAAGTTGTCACAAATAGTTATACATATATCATTACTCAATTCTAACCCCTTTTCCCATAGAAGTGTGAACACATAATTAACCCTTATCTAGTTGGTACATCGGTATAATTATAAGAATTAAGTATGTTAATATGAGAAACATCGCTTTTTTCAAACTATTTTATCAAACTAGTTTTTAATTACCTTTTTAACAAACTTCTAACAGTATACCTTTGGATCCAAATTTTGTTTGTGTCCCTTTCCAACAGGTAATTGGCGGATTTGAATTTCTTGCATTCACAGATTGTATGGTTGCCTATCTAGGCCGTCGAATTAAAATTAGATGACCCACGTTCTCATTTTGTGTATTTCGAATCTTGATTTATTTAAGTCCGAACATGATCGTCTAACATTGATCAATGGTCTGAATTGTATGATTGCGTCAAATGAGTGACTTCCTAATGACGTATAATCTCCTAATTGACTAAACAAGCAACACTTTGATAAGCTCATTTATCTTTTCTTCCCGCTGTAAATACAATAACAAAAATTAGTCTCTACGGCATAGTTCAAGTGGTTGAGCTGGGACACGAGAGAAAGTTTGAGAAAAAAGTTTAGGGTTCGGACTCTAGCTACTAACATAACATACTAACGATTAACGTTTGCATATTAGAAGAAGTAATAACAAAAAACAAAAAAAAAACTACTCATGTTTTACTACTGTCATGTTGGAGCAGCAGCTATCTGCATCATTTTTATACGGATCCCTACTAGCTAAAAATAGGCATCAAATTTTGTACTTGGGTTAGGAATTATGGTTCCTCATTTGAAAAGTCATTACCTTATACGGTATTTTTCACTCTGCACTCTTCTTTGTTAATCATTCTTATTACTTGAGGAATACATTTACCTGTTTTGTTAGAAGCTTATATTTCATCATCAATTCATCATGTCGGTATGTCAACCATAAGCTAGCATAGGCCTTTAAACTTTTTGATATAAGATGTGAACAACATAGACGCATGGCAAATGCTATGCCAACTGTGATGGTTCGAAAGTTTTCTAGTTTTATAAAATGAGTTGATGAAAATGTACTTTATTTGGAAATTAAGCGAGCTAAGATATGATTTTGACATAAAGATAAAGATGGGCCCTGCGTTTTTTTTGTTTCTTTCATGTAAATTGTGGATTTGAAGCTAAGCAGTTGACCCGATCAAGTGATTCGAGCATTTTTGGTTATCATTTTGATGCTAATTTAGGGAAGTGGTTGATTTGATGATCAATAATATTGGTAGGACATGTTTTTATCGACTTTTTTTTTATTTTAAAAAGCAAATATCTATTATTTTTTACAATTTTTTGATCATTTTACTGGTACTAACTTCAAAGTATTCATAAATTTGTCCACAACTAATCTTAAAAAAAATCTATATGATCACTTTTTAGTGATGTCTCCCATTTCAACCCTTTTTTTCTCTTTCCCTAAATATTTACAAAAAAAATATTCACAAAAATTAAATATTAAAATAATCTTATAATAACCAATGTATTTTTTTTGGGTAATAGTCATTTGTCTCTGAATATGTAACGAGTAGTTACAATAGTCCCTCAATGTATCGAAATTTCAAAATTGTTCTTGATTGTGTACTCTGTTAGTCAAAATAGTTATTGAAGTTAAAATAGTTCCTCAATGTTTACGATAACTCTTTTCTTATAAGGATTAATATGACAATAAGTAAATACTTTAAAGATTGATATGACAATAAATAAGTATAATGAAAGATTAATATAATAGTATTAAAAGAACATTTTAACGTGAGAGACTATATTGATTAACAAAATGCACAATTAAAGATTATTTTAGAATTTCGATACATTGAGACTATTGTGACTATTCATACAATGTTTAAAGATCAAAATGATTATTCTCTCTTTAAGCTTGTAAAAAATGGTGAACTTTTTTATTTTGAAAAATTCTCATAATGGGACTCATTTGCCCAATTAAAAATGGATTACAAAATATATTAAGGAGCTTCCTCCCAACTCAGACATAATTTGGGTTTTGAACGTAAGCCTAGCCAGCTCATGTGCTATATCCTCGTATAAAAAGGTGTAGTAATAAGATGAAGATAGGAAGTTGGTATTTAAAATAAAATAAAATAACTGTCCAGTAATTGGTAGTATTTGTTTAATCACACAAAGATTTAAGTAAAGAATTGTTGGCTGCAGCTTTAAGGAAGGGATAGCGATAAGCAAGTTTGAGGCATGAATCATGATAAGCTTCAGGTGTTTAGACACTTTACACCACTAATCCCACAATAATGATAAAGAAAGAGTAAAATACACTTGGTTTCCTGATAACAACAAACACAATATCTTATAGTGGGATCCTTGACACATCCTAAAAGAGTGGTTATGAAATTGTGAACAGATTTGTGTTGTGGTGTTGGGATATGGATCATGTATAACCTCTAACTAAGAAGTAATTATACCGTTTAATAGTGATTAATCATCTTAACAACATGTTGGATACATAAGAAAACTTCATTGTTTGACACATAAGAAAACTCTATCATCTAAACTAGATTTTACCTATATACAAGAGTTGGAGATCAACCCTCTGATCACTTGTTTAATGTCTGAATCTCTTACCACTCAAATAACCAAATATTGCTGGTTTGCTTGTAATTTACTAAAAGCAATTAAATGGTATTTGCATCTAGACACATAAATAACACATAAACAAACAATAAAAGGACCATGTTGCAATTTCTTTTTGTCATGTATGGAGTGTTGCATATTCCGAGCAACCAACCTTAATGGGTTCTCAAATGTCACCGTTAAGTACTGTTTTACCTGGTTAATAGAGAAATACTTATGTAGTCCCAACTTTAAATAAAATTTATTTAGACATATTCATTATCATTTAATTATTTCAAAAATAAAAATTAGTTATTTTTTCCTTAAAAAGATTAGCTATTTTTCTTTCATATTTTAATTATTTCAAAGATTAATCCTACGGTCGGTCCACTAATTTAAAGTTTGCGAAGTTACTCTAGCCACTAAGGTTATAAATGCCCTAATTACAGTGGTTTCCTACCGAAACAACCTGCAGACTATGAGTGAAGGAACGAGTTTTATATGGATTTCAACGTGAACCAATATTGTCCTATGCGAGCCACACATTCATTACTATGGAACATTATTATGCTTTCTACCCCAAAAAATGTTTAGTTTCTTTTCTTATAATTTTTTTATTGATTTCTAGTAGTTTCTACAATGAACCAAACTAAAAAGTCTTTGGCAAAAGATTTTAAGAAACTTTTTATTATTTTTCATACCATATTGGCAGGAACAAGCTACAAAACGAGGCAAAAGACGACCAACAATGTCTTGGTTGATTGTTTTCATGTCTTGTAAAGTAGCTTTGAAAACAATGGTGGAGATTTCATTAAGGTTGCCTGTTAGACAACGTGGTTTAAGGCTACACACACCTTGCTTCTCCATGGGGAATACTTGGATGCCATAGACCTTTGGTGTCATTGGTGACATTGATTCATTTTAGATGAGAGAGAATGATAAGTGAATTATTAAAATAAACTATTTAGATGAGAGAATGAGTGGTTAAGAGAGAAATACCAATGACACCAAAAACCAATGACACCAAAGTGTTACCCGCTTCTCCATAAAATCTTTTTGATGCGTACAGAATTGGGCAATGACATGAGATTGCCATAAGCAACTTTAAACAACAGTCACAAAAATGGCCAAAAGGGTTGTGAAAATCATCCTATATTGAATTAGTGATGATTCGAAGAGTTGGATTACAAATGAGTATATGAATTTGCTAGAGTTTATGGATGAATGAATATTTGATGTTTAGGGTTAACTACCACAATATTTTGAACTGCGATTCAAATATCTGTCAAGAGATGTCCATATTTATAGTGTTTAAAGGTATCCGTCATCAAAACTGCATTTTTAAGAAATTTTTGGCAGCTTATCCTTAGACCAAGTAACATATCCATTAGAAAAAGAATTGAAGAAAAACTCATGGAGTTACAACAGATGCATTTGAAAAATTCGCTCACAGGACCTAATCTTCTTACTATTCATGAAGTTATACCGGTCATCACCAACATTCAACATAAATACATTAGAGCCCTCACAAGTTGATGAAATGTACTTTCTATATGAAGTAAAAGATGCAGATTACGATTTCTACACCAAGGCAATAGGCATGGAAACAACGTATAAAAATCCTAAGAAACAGAACATGTACTGAATAAACCAAGTTAAAACCAAACTACCAAAGGTTAGGCAAGTCTCATAAAGCCTGATTTAAGTTTACAAATAGTGACCAAAACAAAATGAAAGAGAAAAGAACTTGTGAAATAGAAAACAAGCGACCCATCTTTTAGAAATGTAGCTACCAAAAATGAAAGAAACGAAATATCTTTGAATGTGACAGATAAATACAATATTTGATCTGTATATACGTCACATGAAATAAGAAAGTAAAGCCTTCCTTGTTTCATAAATGTAATAAGAAAATATATATAGACATTAGTCAGGTACTATTACTAGGAAACCTTGCTAAAATACACATTGCTTCCAAGATGTATCAATCTTACAAGAAATTCAGACAATAGCTTTTGTAAGCGTTTCTGTCAATTGGAAAAATTAACAAAAAGAACAAAACACAACTAATACTTCAATCAGGACAAAATCTAATACACCTAAACTATTCTTCCATCGTATTTTTTGTCTATAATGCTCCAAAAATTTAACCAGCATTTCTTGATACACCAGCCTCTCCATATGCATACAACAATTCAAATATAAACATAAAAAATACCATCCACAAAACAACATTGGAGAGAGATATAACAAAATACGTTCATGATTTAGAAGGAGGTGCAGGATGCAATGATGACAGTGGGAGCCTCTCCTTTCTAAGTTCCTTGACAATAGCAGCAAGTGCTTCAGGATTGACCCCAAGATCACAGAGGGCAATGAGAATAGACAGTGCATGACGGTCTAAACCCGTGTCGAGTATATTGGACATGTGAAATGCCAGGTCCAAAGATTCTCGTGCACTTCTTGCAGCTTCAGGATCCATGCTTAAAGCTGAGATGTGCATATGATATGTTTACTAGTTCAGAATTGCAAAATGAAAACATCTAAATACAGGTCAAAGTTACCCTCTAAACTACTGTCTAAAACACAAAATGAAAACATCTAAACACATGTCAAAGTTACTCTCTAAACTACTATCTAAAACCTAAAGTCAATGTTTTAAAACCAGACCTTAAGTTGAACTGGCGAGACCCCAAGTCATGGTCCAACTGTCGGTTGAACCAGTTAATAATAAATATAATGCTAAACTTCATAGATAACTGATACATGGTTATAATTTGTAAAATAAAACACATAACAAATACACAAAAATCCATGACATATACATTAAAATCCCAACGTCTAAAACAAACAACAATAAAATCCTTAACAAAGATAAGTTTTCTTAATATAAATTAAAACATCAAATCTCATGTGCAGTCAATTATGGGTGGATTAATATCACCACTACAAAGAACACAGCAGGATCAATGGGAAAAATACTACACATAGGAAGAACAAAAAATGTTGAAGAATCACAAAAATGGGAACTTCGGTTCGATTCCAAGAGTACATGATTGACTTAAAAAATGTATTTTGTAAGTGTAAGGAAAATTAATTTGCCTTATTGAAGTCCCATTTTCCTTACAGTCCTCCTAACTTGACTTACATGAGGGCTTCCCTTGTAGCCACTAGTTTGACAACATGTATCAAAATTAGATGATGCAACCCAACCAAGTCAATAACGCTGACGATTTTTATCATGTTACAATGATATTACCAGGAGAATAACATGTGAAATTTGATTGAACATGATAGGAAGACTACTATTTTAGAGATTTTGTTGAATGCCTAAAATACAGCTAAATCTATGAGTGATTTGATCTTTATTCAACATTTAAAAGTTATAAAAAATTCAGTTGTCACAATTATGCATTAATTTATTAGGTTTGGAAGATATCATTCGTGTAGGTAGAGTACTTCGAATTCTAAGTGAAACACATTCTCAATCAAGGGGTTCATGACATATCCAGAGGAAAATATTATCAAATAATTATGTCTAAATTTTCTAACATTTTACATGAATTAACATGATAAAACCTAGCTACAAATTAAGTGACTAGAAATTATACCATTCTAATCATGCTCTATCAAGAGGAGAATTTGTTAGTGAGAATTAGTCCATTTTTTTTGTTTTGTTCAGAAAAAGGCTTTAGAGTGAGATTCTCCGAATAACATACAAGAACAAGAGTTATTATTGATGATCAAACACGGTTCAACTCGTCTTATGGGGTTACGAGGAAACAACTACCAATTTTGATGTGAATCACAATCATGATAGTAAAAGGCAAAAACTTTCTTGCAATATCATGGATGATAATGAAAAGGTTAAAGAACAAGTTGTGTTGCTAAAAATTGATCACGTTATAAGTGATTTTGATGAATCATTAACGAATAATAGACACAATGAAATGAAGAAGTTGGTGTTGAGGTTAAAGATTCCTAAAGACAAGATTTTTCAAACATCACAAGATTGCAAAGAACATGATTCCTCTAATAACGATATTGAAAAGAAGAAGATTAACGAAAGTGAAACTGAATTAGGGTCAATAGTTGTTATGAATTTTGATTTGAATGAGCTTCCAAGTGATGGTTTTGAAGATGAAACCAATTAGTGTCTCTTTTTTGTTTATGTTTATTGTATGAGAAATGATAATATGATTTTTGTGTGGGATACCCTTGATGTTGTCATGTAAATTTCCTTATTAAGAATTTTTTTAGTTATAATATCTTTATGGATTATTAAGCAATCTTATCATATGTATTTTGTAAACCGCTCAATAATACATGTGATATTATAATTAAAAAATTTACCAATAAGACAAATTACATAACAACATCAAGGGTATCCCACACAAAAATCATTATATCATTCCTAATAAAAAAAATATAAACAAAAAAAAGGCGCTAAATGGTTTCATATTCAAAAGCATCATTGGAAGCTCATTAAAATCAAAATTCATAACATGTATTGACCTGAATTAAGTTTCACCTTCTTCATTAATCTTCTTCTCTTCAATATCGTTACTAGAGGCGGTTCCTTGCAATCTTGAGATGTTTGAAAAATCTTATCTTTAAAAATCTTGAAACTCAACACATACTTGTTCTTTTCATTGTGGCTATCATCCTTCTATGATTCATCATCACTCATAACATGACCACTTGTTAGCAGCACACTTCCTTCCTTCATCTTCTCACAATCATATTGCAAGAAAGCTTTTGCATTTAACCGCCACAACGGATGTTGAGGTTCAAGATCCCTAAAGACAAGATTTTTCAAACATCACAAGATTGCAAGGAACATGACTCCTCTAATAACGATATTGAAGAGAAGAAGATTAACGAAAGTGAAACTGAATTAGGGTCAATAGTTGTTATGAATTTTGATTTGAACGAGCTTCCAAGTGATGGTTTTGAAGATGAAACCAATTAGCGTCTCTATTTTGTTTATGTTTATTGTATGAGAAATGATAGTATGAATTTTGTGTATGATACCCTTGATGTTGTCATGTAATTTTCCTTACTGAGATTTTTTTAGTTATAATATCTTTATGGATTATTAAGCAGTTTTATTATATGTATTTAGTAAACTGCGCAATAATACACGTGATATTATAATTAAAAAAATTACCAATAAGGCAAATTACTTAACGACATCAAGGTATACCACACAAAAATCATAATATCATTTTTAATAAAAAAAATATAAACAAAAAAGAGACGCTAAATGGTTTCATATTCAAAAGCATCATTTGGTATTGACCCGAATTAAGTTTCACATTCATTAAACTTCTTCTCTTCAATATCGTTATCAGAGGCGGTTCTCTGTAATATTGAGATGTTTGAAAAATCTTATTTTTTGAAATCTTGAAACTTAACGCCGACTTGTTCTTTTCATTGTGGGTATCATCCTCATCGTGCGCAACATACCACATGTTAGCAGCACATTTTCTCTTCATATTTCACAGATTGATTTTAAGCGACACGACGGTGATTCACGTAAACATTGGCAATTGATCGCTCATAACTCTTCTAATGTTCTTGTATGTTCTTGGGGAACCCTAATTCTCACGCTAAAGTCATTTTAGTGAGAAAAAATGGGTATAATTCTCACTCAAAAATTCTCCTATCGCGAAATATGTGAGTTTTATATGTTAATATTGTTGAAAATTAAATTAGTACAACTAATCAATATTGTTAATTATATTGAAAATGGTATGATTCTTTTTTGATTCATCTTTTGAAAGCATTTGAATCCAATAAGTGAAAGTATAATTATATTTTCCTCCCCCGCTCATAGATTAGCATGTTCACAAGATCATGCAAACTAGACTATCGATAACAAGGGTATAAAGGGAAGCTGTGATGTAAGGCAATTGCAACTCAAAATGGAATCAATGATGCACAAGATAGAGAAACTGACATATAGTCATTGACAATAATAATAATTTAAGAAAATAACTAAATTCAATGTAGAGGTTGCAATTGTGATTCACGGTAATCGTAAAAATTAATTCAATTCAATGTTAAAACTGTGATTCATAAGTAATCAGTAATAATTCTGAAAGAAAAGAAAATAAAAAAAAAACGCGAAATAAAAGGATCAATCGACAAAACCTGTTGATGCGAAGGTGAAAGACGTTGCGGCGTGGCAGAGAGATTGCAGAATCAGAACCTATGCAAACTGCGAAACAGAGATGAAAGCGGCTGTGGAAGAAAGAATAAGAATTAAAATTAATTGAGAACTTAGGTCGCAAATTTTGTATTTATAGATTCCTTTAGGTCGCTAATTGTGTATTCTTTTGGGCCGGACGCTATAAAGCATGTATTATTTTTTTGGCGAATTAAAAAGAAATAGAAAAAAAAAAAAAAGCAAAAAGCAAAAAGAAACACCAAGTGTCTAGGGTATCCCTAGCAC
>Ga0228710_1001178_pt1 | contig 38255 bp, 15 predicted proteins | sample MedpolnodulmetaG_FD_177995 | JGI IMG/M metagenome (GOLD analysis project Ga0228710, IMG submission 177995) | Root nodule microbial communities from Medicago polymorpha collected in Santa Monica, California, United States - pink nodules | ecosystem: Host-associated > Plants > Roots > Nodule...
TGATATCAAAGTATCATATTGAAATCTAGGAGTGGACTCCATTTAGATATAAACATAATGGAGGTTGATTGGTTTATTAGTAAATAGCATCATGAAAATCCAACTTCTTAGCCAATAAATGACCCCCATGAATAAAGTCTATGAAGAAAAGGTCTGATAAGCTTGACAGAAAATAAGTGTTGTCGTGTCGACCATGAAATCCACGGTAGAAGAGGCACTAAATTTGGTTAAGAAGTCAATACAATTATTTCCTTCACCAAGGTTGACGAGATCTTTTATGTATGATATCAAAGTATCATATTAAAATTTAGGAGTGGACTCCATTTAGATATAAACATAATGGAGGTTGATTGATTTATCAGTAAATAGCATCGTGAAAATCCAACCTCTTAGCCAATAAATGACCCTTATGAATAGCATGCACCTCCAGAAGAATGATGTCAGAGGTGTCTTCGATGTAGCCAGAAAAACTTAAAATCCAAGATCTAGAAGGACGACGCAGTAAGCCATTAGACCAGCTCTTACGGAAGTTCTAAAACAGTTGTCATCAATAATAGTGCAAATGTGATTAGAAGGAATTTTGTTGTTTTTATTCCTCTATTATCTTTATGTTGTTCTATCTTTGGTTTGATTATTTATGTTCTACTCATGAATTTTAAATTAATTCTTGGTTTATATATACTATCAATATTACTTGGACCACTTAGTTTTGGTTGTCTTTGTATTTGTCTCACACGTTTTCTTGGTGTGATTGATGGTAATCACAACAAGGTTTAACAGATACACGGAAATGTGACACGAACAATGTGGAAGATAGCTATAGTTGATTTTCTATTTTATTTTACTAAGTAGATGTAGTTGATAATATGTCGTTTTTTCATTTTTTTTTTCTTTCTTTGTAAAAAGTCTACAAAGATTACTTAAACTGCCATCCTTTCTCAACCACAAAAAATAGAGATTTATCAATTGGGAATCAAAAACAAATTTGATAAAATCAAGTTCCCTACAGCATCTAACGTTGTATCAAGTTCCCTACAGCATCTAACGTTGTACTATAACATATGTCTATTGTCTCTTATTTATTTATTTATTTATCATTTTCCTCAATACAACAAACTTAAAACCAAGATTTAAAAAAATAATAATAACAGAATGCATGAAGCACCGGTGATAATAATCGGAGCTGGAACTTCCGGCATAGCCACAGCAGCTTGCTTAACAAAACAATCAATACCTTTCATCATTCTCGAAAGAGAAAACTGTTTTGCTTCTCTATGGCAAAATTACACTTACGATCGTGTTCATCTTCACTTAAGAAAACAACTTTGTGAGTTACCACACTTTCCTTTTCCACCTTCTTATCCTCACTATGTACCAAAAAAACAATTCATAGAATATTTAGGTAACTATGTCAACAACTTCAACATCAACCCTATATACAACAGAGCTGTTGAGTTAGCAGAGTATGTTGATGATGATGAGAAATGGAGAGTTAAAGCTGAGAATAAGAGTTCTGGTGAAGTTGAGGAGTATTCTGGAAAATTCTTGGTTGTTGCTAGTGGTGAAACAGCTGAACCTCGTGTACCTGAGGTTGAAGGGTTGGAAAGTTTCAAAGGGAAAGTGATTCATTCAACTAGGTACAAAAATGGAAAGGAGTTTAAAGATGAACATGTTCTTGTGGTTGGTTCTGGTAATTCTGGTATGGAGATTGCTTTAGATTTGGCTAATTTTGGTGCTAAACCTTCAATCATTGTTAGAAGCCCGGTATTACTCTTTTTCTCTTTAATTAAGTGCATTAGATCTTTACTAGTTTAGGCTAAATTATGGTCAGTGACTTGCAACACGCAGATTCATGCTGCAATCCCGTTGATTTGAGATCGGATTGTTTAGATTACATAGCCATTTTCATAGTTAACTGATCTTGGCCGCGTCTAATCTAAATCCCTAAATTACACTTTTGAACCCTTTGGTTATTTTTAAAATTTACTTTGGTCTCTTGATTTTATTTTATTTTTTCGTTTTATTTTAATCCCTTAAGTTACAATCTTCACACACTTTTGTCTATTTTGTGAGTTTTTCATTTGAGTCTGTCTAATGTTACTTCCTAGTGTCATTTCATTTTGGTAATTAAACATCTGACTTGACAAGAAGAAGGAGGAAACATTTGACGGACAAATAGCTAAAGTGTCTAACATTTGTCACTTAATTTGTATGTTTGCCGGTTGGTTTTGGAGGGTTTTAGTGGCTAAGTTTACATTTTAATGTATATTTGATACTTAAAAAAAATTAAAGAGCATGATATTATATGTTCGTGTATCATGTTGTTCTTTCAATTCAATTTTATTTTTTTAAATGTCAAATATATCTTAGTATGTGTTTGCTTCGGCGGTGGGAAATCCAAGTTCAGCCAAAATTGTGGCAACAATCCATGTTTGTAGTGAAGTTAGGAATATTATCTTCCTAAAATTACGGTAAAAACCGCTTCAAATGTGCGGCTATTAAAGCTGAACCAAACACATGCTTAAATTATAGACTTAATCCTCTAAAGTTTTTCCTCCAAAATTCAACTTGCAAATCACCCTAAGTGACCAACCAAAAAAACTCAATGACCAAATTGTCTATCCTTTGTAACTTGACCAAAACGGAATGAAAGAAAAATTAAGGATCAAAATGCAATTAATCTACTCAACTTGTGCAATAATGTATTTTTATGTACATGTAGGTCCATTTTCTTTCTAGGGATATGATGTATTATGGTGGGGTTCTGTTCAACTATCTGTCACCAAGCACAGTGGAGAAACTAGTGGTGATAGCAAGCAGGATTGTGTATGGAGATCTGAGCAAATATGGTATACCTTTTCCTAGTGAAGGCCCATTCACCATGAAGATGAAGTATGGCAAGTTTCCTATAATTGACGTGGGAACTGTCAAGAAAATCAAATCCGGAGAGATACAGGTATCTATGTATACAGTATAGTAGTATACTTCTTCGGTTCTTTGTTTGTTTCTTCTGAAATTCATATGAAAAGAAACACAGACCCAACGGCCAACATAATAGAAGAGGAAAACAAAAGCGGAACAGAACTACAAAACAAATACACATATAAACCTAATGATAATGTTATTGAGACTAAACAGGACATGCCTAAATACTGATCTCTCTTAGAATAACCATATGCATAGATGGATTTCATAAACGTTAATTACTTTATCTTTTGCACAGATTAACATCGTTTTAACATCGTTTGTATTGACTTATTTGAATTTATCTTATATAAGCACTTGTGACACCATTTGACGGAACATACGAAAATAGCCTATAACATTTTCATAAACTGATTTTAGCTCATGAGAACGGTTTGATTTTGATTTTATCTTGGCTTAATAGCAGTTTTGGCCTCCTAAGTATTAGGAAGTTGCGATTTTGACCTCCTAACAAAATAAAATAAAATCCAGCCCCCTAAGAGTCCGTTTGGTTCAAGAATTAGGAGGGGAGGGGAGGGGAGGGATTTTAACGGAGGGGAGGAGAGATATTTTAATTAAAAACGTGTTTAGTTCGCAAGGGGAGGGGAGGGATTTTAAAATTATTTTATTGTTTTACCCTTAAACTTAATTAAATAAAAGAAACTACTTGATTTTACAATTTCAGAGACCAACCAATGACAAACACACATCTAAGCTGCTTATTTTATCTTAAACTGGCTCATATATTTTCCACAACAAGACATGAACCGGTGAATTAACATTAAAAAAAAGAGGATCAACAAGCAATAATAAGTTGAATTAAAATAAGATAATAATAATAATAAGGCCGTTGACATCACCAAAGTAGTGGTAGAAATGGTTTTTGATGCAACAAATAAGAGTTATAGATAATATAATAATAAAATTTGTTATAAAAAAAATATAACAAAATAATAATAATAATTGTTATATGAGATAACCTAATAATAATAAATAATAATAAAAATTGTTACAAGGTTAATATTGAGATTTGAAATTAATTTAAGGATAATTATGACAATGCAATGAAATTTTAAAAAGATTTGCTCCCTCCCCTTCTAAAAATTGAACCAAACACTTCAAATTAAAAATCTCCCCGCCCGTCCAAAACTCTCGAACCAAACGGACCCTAAGTACTTCCCATTTTGCAGTTTTGACCCAGACCAATTTTGACAAGTCAATGCTGACGTGGACGCCACATCCGTAATTTTTTTAATTTTTTATTAAGTTATTACTTTTTTTTTAAATTTTGTCAATTATTTACGATTTATGTTCTGTCATCTATTCTCCCTAAAAAAAATGTTTTGTCATCTATTCCTTCCTTAAAAAAAAAAGTTCTGTCATCTATAATTCGAAAATTTAATTCTTCACTTTATAAAATGTGTGACCTTTCACCACCATTGAGTTTGAAGTTTATTTTTGCCAATACATTAAGTTTATTAATAAGGTGAATAGAGGTTGAGGGATGTGACAATACATATATCAATTGTGGTAATACATATATGTAAACTTGACACATTAATTGTTTATGTGATAAAGACATAGATTGACGAGTGGCATAATTTTATTCTGTATATATGTAGGTGTTGCCAGCAGAAATAGAGAGCATAAGTGGTAACCAAGTGTTGTTCCGTGATGGAAAATCCTACCCGTTTGACTCCATTATTTTCTGCACTGGTTTCAAGAGATCAACTCAAAAATGGCTTAAGGTATCATATTTTATGCGAAAGACAATATTACCTACTTTTTTTGGGTACGATATTAGCTACATTTTTATATAGAGAAACATGGTATATTAAAAAGTATATATTGAGAATCCTGTTAAGTTTGTTATACCAATGTTGGTCAAGTTTAACAAGTTATGCAAAGTACCTTGCAAAGCACTCCTTCCGTTCCATCCCAAAATAGGTGACTTATTTGTAAAAAAAATTGTTCTAAAATGAATGATCTCATTTCAATACAACACTAATACTACTTACATCGCTTCCAATTCAATATCTTTCACTTTGCTTTTATGGTAAAAGTGAATACACCAATACATGATAAAGGTATTTTAGTAAAAATACACTTCTCTCTTTCATTTATATACTTTTTTTAATCAGTATGAGGTAGTTAGTTAGATAAGTTATTTTGAGACGGAAATAGTAATTCACTATTTAGCTATATTGATGGAATCAAGGTGACACTAACAAAATCACAAGACAATTTAATTTTGTTGAAATTTCAACGTATAGTTTTTGCCGCCATGATTTTGTCAAATTTAATGTGAATTCAAATATGCACCAAAACCTATATATAGCTCATTCTACATCTTATATGTAAACAACAATCACTTAATTCATTTTTCAAATTAAATGCAATTCAGGATCTCTCTGTCTCTCAATATTTGTATGTTGAATCATGTGTCTAAGCTGGTATGTGAGGTGCTTTGCATAATTAATCTAACTAACTAATAATAATATCACTAATTTAACAGATTTCTCTATTGTAATAGCCCTTGATTCAATGTAGTGTCATGTTCAATGTAAATTAATCTAGTGTTTATTATTTTGAACAGGGTGGTGATCTTTTGAATGAGGATGGTTTTCCAAAGCCTGGTTTACCATACCACTGGAAAGGTAAGAACGGTTTTTACTGCGTTGGATTGTCAAGGAGGGGATTTTATGGAGCTAATATCGACGCTCAAAATGTAGCAAATGATATTGCTATGTTGGTTCCTCAACATGAAAGAAATTAGGAATTGTGAGAGTCATGTCATATGTTCTGTGATGATTGGTTTGAAACTGAGAATGTAATGTGCCGTGTGTGTGCGATTTAGGATGGACCATAAATTAAGGTTTAAGAATCATGTGTTCCATGCCAGCTCTACGCACGAGCTGGATTAGTTGCCCACCTTTGATGCGTCGAAAACCGGTACAAAATCCAAAAAAAATTAAAAATAAATTATAATTTGTTGTTCATAATCTTATTGATCCCAAAAGTTAAAACTGTATGTTTTCCTTTTTTTTCTTTAATTCCTTTCCTATACAACATGAATATTAAAAATTAAATATGGACAAAATAATTAACTTTTAAAAATTCAGCCGCTTAGGCAGAAAAAAAAAATTGTTCATAATTATTTGCAAGTTTTAAAGTTCAATGCAACCTTCCTCAGAAAAAGTTGATAATAAATTATTAAGAGAAATAAATATGTAGAATGAGATAATAAATAATTAAGGGTGTTATGATAAAACTAATTGTTCTCGTGAGTATAACTCAGTTGATAAAGATAATACATTGTAATATGTAGGGGTCGGGTTTGAATCTCAAACAATCCATTTATTCACCTTAAAAGGTGAACTCTAACTACTACATTACTTGATTAAAAAAAAAAAAAAAAATAAATAAAAAAAAAAAATAATATATATATATATATATATATATATATATATATATATATATATATAACCTTCCTGCCTCATGAATGAAATATAAACAAAAGTGATAGTTGAAATGTCAATGCATGTGGTTAAAAATTAAGTTCACATACATCAACTTTTTAACTACATTTTTTGCTTATATTTCATTTTGGATGAAGTAAAACGACAAAAAAAAAGGTGTATCAGTGAAGTGAGTGTGGCTTATCTAATTCTTTTCATGTTTTAAAAATGTTCTCTGGATCCCTTCTCCTGCTTTTTATATTGAAAAATGTTAAGCATTCTCCTGCTTTTTATATTGGAAAATGTTAACCTTCAACATTAGTTAACAAAGCAAATATAAAATTATTATCACTATCTCAAAATATAAGATTTTTTTGAGTTTTTTATTTTCCATTTTTATAAGATATCCTTTCAAATTTTAAAGTGCATTAATTAATTCAATTGAAAGGATAAACTTTTTTAATTAATTATAAGACCCCTTTTTATTTGTCTATCTCATAAAGAAATAATAAACAATAGAAATTATCAAACAAAATTAATACAATGACTAACTTTTTAAATTTTTGTGTTTTTTTTAAATGGTCCTATAAATAGGGACGAAAGCAATATTATTTCAAAAAATAGTGCAATCAACTTTTTAATTGTTTAAACCCTTCAAAAAAAGCTTTTTGATTGTTTAAAATTAAAATTTTCAATGCAAATTTATATATTTTTTCTTCTCTGACGGTTAACATACCCTTTTATGATTATTTTTTATTGTTTAACATTAAAGCACGGGACTGCATTGTCACTTTGTTGATTTTAATCACAAGGGCTTTCAAAATCAAAGTAATCAAAGAAGCACATTAGTCTCAATGGTTATATTATTGGAGATTATATCCTCTCAGTTTCTACATTATTATAATTCTACGGTTATAATATGATAATGCATTATAAAGTGGAGTATAAATTCCTTCAACAAAAAAAAAAGTGGAGTATAAATATCTTCTTTATATACTAACTTACATGACCATAAAAACTTTAGTCAAATATGAGAAATGGAGAAGAAACACATAGGTAGTCTCATTTCCTAAACTTCAAAGGATGTTTCAATATCAAGTCTTGTTAGTTTGTCATGATTTGCATTTATCAAAGGGAGACAACCTTTACATAGACTCAACCTATTATAGATTGGCGGTTTCAAAAGAAAATATTGCAGCATACTACATGCGTACCAGTCCTCGGGGGATAGAAACCTTAACATGCAAGTAGCGTCAATTATTTCACTTTGTAGCTTTTTTGAGTTGCTTATAATTAGCATGCTCTGTAGTAGGAGACACTTGCTCTGAATATTAAAGGCAAAGTCTCAATCAGTCAAAAAAAAATGTACATGGAAAAGGCTAACCTTAAGGGTAACCAAATGTAATAAAAACCTCAACCTTCTCTTTTTAAAAAAATAATAATTTGGTACGAGACTGTGTAGGCTAGATCGTAGGCCTCTATAAATTGGTCCGACCCCTAGTTCCGTGAAACCAAACTCATACGTACATTTTCGTCTCTCCCTTCATCTTTTGAAATCTAAGTATATTGATCACGGTTAGTTACAATTTCCTCCGGTTGTTTGCTTCATCTCATCTTATTTGGAACTTGAGAATTCAGCGCGAAAGTACAGTAGTAATCTTAAAGCCTAAAAAACCATAAACATTATATAAAGGCATAAATAGCTTACGGTTCCCAAAAGCAAATATGACGAAAGGAGTATACTACATAAGTAGGAGTATATATGATTAATTTCTTCACTCTGAAGATAACTTAAAGATGACATCCCCTAAAAAAAAAAAAAACTTAAAGATGAAATGTTCATTGTGTTGGACACGTATTTTTTTTATAATATCATTTCTCTAATAATATTAATACAAATATATATACCTGTAGGCACGTACAATGGTAAGAGATAATTTTATATTTTAAAATATCATTTACTTTTTTTTTTACTTTATAAAAGTATTGTACGGGGAGTTTTGTTTCTAATTATATGATTAAAGCTGAAACGATTTGTATTCAACATTATGTGTTTATAGCTGACATGTTATTTATCTAAATTGTTTACAAGTGAGAAAAGGAAAACAATTATCCTGTAGTATTAAAGTTTTTGAATAAGTAAATGATGATTCTAAATTGTTTAAGTAATGTCTACCATATCAAATTATTTTTAAGCAATAAATTTATCATTTATTCATTTCAATGGTACAACTTTTAGGATTTAAAAGGGCCCACCAATTATCTCAATTTCTTAATAGCCTAAGGTAACGAATAACAAATACTTAGTGTATTCCCCCGTTAAAAAAAAAATATTTAGTGTATTCTTCTAAAAAAAAATAGTGTATTTATTGTCTTTGTAAATTGATTGAAGAAATACATACGTGAGAAGGTTGCAGCAACGGGATTAGGCCCTCATTTTAAGGGTGGTTTGTCGTAGAGAAAAAACAATACTTAGAGTTTATTTTTTCTTTCTTAATAGTGCCAAGTCAAGAAAATTAAAATAATTTCCTTCAAAAAAAATTAAATAATTGTGGTAACAAAAGGAAAGATCATGCTCTTTTTCAAACAAACAAAAAAGGAAGGATCATGCTCTTAAAGGCCACCCCTAAAATACAGGCCAATAACCAAAATGCAAATAGTTTGATTGGTGATCTTTGTCATGAATGTTTTCAAAGGGAACAGAAATGTATAGAATTAATAAGACAACAAAAAATGAGACATGTTCTCTTTTTTGACAAAGGGAACAAGACTTATTCAAACAAAACCATAATGGAGTAAGGGAGAAAATATTGGTGTCAAAGTCCCTCCTTTAACTCAGAATTAAAAGATGATTGTGTATTTTTTTTAAGGATGATTGTGTATTTTTTGACAAATAAAAATAGATGATTGTTTTATCTTGTCACATCAAATTGAGTAAATAAAACATATAAATTAATTAATTTTTTTTTAAGTAGTGTAGTGACTAAAAATTTCTTTTTTTAAGGTAAACAAATAGCCTAGTGGCTTTCTTAAAAAAAAAAAAAAAGGCTAGTGGCTAGAAATTTTAAATTCAATAATACGAGAAAGATAAAAAGATTTGTTGATTAATCACTAGGCTATTTAATAAGCACAAGTAACAAAAAGGCAATTAAATGCTTCATTTTCTCATATATACACACACATAATAGATGGATGAAGAAAACACAAAAAGAGAAGAAAGAATGGAGAAAGAGAATGAAAGAGTGATAGTTGTTGGAGCAGGCCCTTCTGGTCTCTCAGTAGCAGCAAGCTTAACAAACCAATCCATTCCTTATATAATCCTCGAAAGAGAAAATTGTTTTGCTTCCCTATGGAAAAAATATTCATATGATCGTCTTCATCTTCACCTCAAAAAACAATTTTGCGAGCTTCCTCACAAACCATTCCCACCTTCTTTTCCATCATACATTCCTAAAGAAAAGTTTCTACAATACTTAGAAGACTATGTTGCTCACTTCAAAATCAATCCTCTGTATCACAGAACAGTGGAGAATGCAAATTATGATGAAGGTTCTGAGAAATGGAAGGTGAAGGCTATGAATAAGGAATCTGGTGAGGTTGAGGAATATGAAGGAAGTTTTTTGGTTGTGGCTAGTGGTGAAACTAGTGACCCTTTTGTACCTGAAATTGAAGGGTTGAAGAGTTTTACTGGGAAAGTGATTCATTCAACTGGGTTTAAGAATGGGAAAGAGTTTAAAGATGAACATGTTCTTGTTGTTGGGTCTGGGAATTCTGGTATGGAAATTGCATTGGATCTTATCAACAATGGTGCTAAAACTTCCATTGTTGTTCGTAGCAAGGTAATTGTTATTTTCAACATCTATTTGATTTCATTCACAAATGAAATCAAAGTATGTTCTGTTTTGTTTTCCTTTTAAGATACACACACATCAAATTTAAGATTGAACTCATTACTCATGATACATTTAACATATCAAGTGCAGATGCATAGATAGTAATGTGCTCTTTTATAATTTCAATTGATAGGTAATTTAATTATCTCATCACACTTATACTTACCAACTCTGTATTTGTGATGAATCATATCAAATGATTGATTTGTTTTTAAGTTTTTTTTTAACTGAATGATTGTTTCTGTTATTGGTTATACTTGTAGATATGGTCTCATTTTTTTTTTGAAGAAAGATATATGGTCTCATTTATCGACCGAGTAAAAACTTTTTAAACATCACCGATTCAATTGTATTTGATTTTGATCAAATAAATACTTTTGGAGATGTTTTTTTGTTTTTTCACATATACCCTTCATGGAAGGTACAAGGTAACAATTGTACAGGCCACAGACACAACACACAGGCACGGATTCATTCACAACCAATTGAGGGCAATTGACCCCATTGGTCTTTAATTTTTTCTAACCAATAATGAGATAATATTTTTACACTTTGAGCCCACATTAAATATGGTGATGACCCTACAAGGTTCTACCAATAGTACTCTATTATGAATGGAAGATGATTGTCGGTCTCAATGCCATTGCCAATAGCTTTTAAACTTTAAAAGAGCCTTTCTCTTTCTTCGAAAACAAGCGTAAATTACACTGAAAAAAACTTCTTCCACTTTTTTTTTTTTAAGGGAAAACACTTCTTTCAGTCACACCATTAAAATCTTCTCTATGTGATGTATATAAGGATTTGGATCTTCACACATGTGAAAAAGAACAAGAGAGAATTTTGTTGATAATCTATCATTAAAATGCATTAGGTTCTACAACTTTTAAAATCACATGTGAGGTTCAATGCATTTTAATTTTAATGGTAAAATCATTAATATAATTCTCATATTTTCAAACATGAGAGGATACAGATCCGTATACACAAGTATTAGAATTATGTCATTAATTAGTTAGTGTTATATTCTTTTTTTTTTTTGGTCAAGAGTTAGTGTTATATTCTAATAATATATTAGAAATTAAATTCTTTTGTAAAAGAAGATCAAAATTTGAGTCTCAATAGGTTAACGAAATGGAACAAACATCAACGCAAAAATTAAGACCATTCGTTAAAAAATCCTCAAACACGTTTAAAATATGTAAAAAAAACCTAGAGAACAATTACAATTCAAGTCTCTTTAATTTTTTGATATACAATAATATAAATTTTATAATCTATTGTTTATTGTTTACCATTAATGATGTCATCATTTATATATTGTTATATAAATAATTATAGTAAATAATTTTGACTCCGCTTAATAAAATTTATGGATCCATCCTTGCACGAATATATGGGGAAAAACTGAAGAAATTTTAAGAATAGATATATTAATTACGGGATGAATGTGTAAATATTTGTAGTCTTTGAACTTGTTATAATTATGATTTATGATTTTATGATTAAACATGTCAAATTTGAGGGATTTGATTTCGCGATTTATTTGTTCTTTTTTTTTTTGGAGCAAATTTGGTCTTTGTTATACATAGATGTGAAGAAAATTATATGATTGTGATTGATTATGTAACTTTCATTAAACTACTGCTTAAAAGAGTACTATTAATTAGTTTGCCTTATCTCGAAAAAAAATTAATTAGTTTGCCTGTCACGTTCAGATATACTTATACTAAAATTTTTTTGAAAGAATACTTATACTAAAATTAAATAATATAAAGTGCATCCAATGAATGCAATGCAATGTGCAGGTTCACATTTTGTCAAGGGGCATGCTGAATTTGGGGTTGTTTCTGATGAAGTATTTGTCAATGGATATGGTGGATTCAGTGATGGTGATGCTTAGTAAAATGGTTTACGGGGATGCCACGAATTATGGGGTTGGTAGGCCTCGTGAGGGTCCCTTTTATATGAAGGTCAAGTACGGGAAGTATCCTATTATTGACGTTGGAACCTTTCACAAAATTAAATCTCGAGAGTTAAAGGTACGTTAGAGATAATTCTCATTGCTTGCTTTGGTGTAACTTGAAAGGCATTGGTTGCTTTGGTGTAACTTGAAAGTTGAACCTTTCAATCACCTAAAATTTGCCTCATGATTTAACCGTCAATTAAGTCTATCAATTTATCATTATTTTATCAATTTAGTATCTAAGAGTATTTATTACGCTCTCTATTTTTAATTCTCTTTTTTTTTTGAATGGGAGTTTCTATTTTTAATTCTCTTAATTTATAAGTAATCTTATAAAAATAGTCATAATTTCTATATTAGATATGTAATTTACTATATTTTTGAAGGGGTATTTTATTTATTTGCATAAACAAATTTATTTAAGTGAAAGGTTATCTAACTATGAACAAGGTTCAATGTCATTTTACTTAAAAGATGGAAAACTGACTTCAAATGTCAATTCCCCCCACAAAGTAGCTTGCTTGAAGAATAATTAAGATAATAAATAATGATATAAATCTACATATTGAGTTAGTACATGAATGAGTTTATATCTAAAAAGTGCAAAAATATAATTGCGGTAGCTTTGTTTGTTGTTGTGACGTGACGAATGGACATTGTGTTGTTTGTTACGTTAGGTTTTACCAGCGGAAATAGAATGCGTAAGTGGCAAGAATGTCCTCTTCAAAAATGGTCAATTGCACTCTTTTGACTCTATTATTTTCTGCACCGGCTTCAAGAGATCAACCCACAAGTGGCTTAAGGTTTGGAAATTTTCTTCTCTTTTTTATTAGATCATATTTAATCAAATTTTTAATTGTATTAAATATTATTTTTATCAAAATATTAGGAAAAAAAATGATGATGAATAGATCAACATTAACAACAACAGTAATGAAAGTTAATTAGACAAAGTTTCTATTTCTTGTTAAGTTAAAAAAAAATAGTTTTTTACGGGACATATTTTATATTTGTTGATTCCTTGTCATTTTTTTGGACAAAAAATAGTTTTTTTAAGCACAACTTACTAAGACTCGTTATTTTAATATATGTTACATGAAAATGGGAAATGTATGAACCAAAAAAAATGTGATCATATATACTTTGACGTATGTTAGATTTTATATATAAACTAATTAATTATATTTTGGTAGGGGGATGATTACCTTTTGAATGATGATGGTATTCCGAAACCAAGTTACCCCATTCATTGGAAGGGAAAGAATGGTTTATATTGTGTTGGACTATCAAGGAGAGGTTTCTATGGAGCTGCTGCAGATGCAAAAAATATAGCAAATGATGTGAGATCCATCATGCAAAATCTATAAAGTTCAGAAACAGTATTGTAGATGATTATGATGATTCATCCGCATATTGTCGTGATTGTTGATTAGATGCCAGTCGGGGTTAGAGAGACTCAAGTATAATTTATTTATATAAATAAAAATCAAAGGAGAGGAAGAGAGAAAGACTCAAGTATAACCTCCAAACATATGGGGGCCAATTCAATTTTGTGTAATTTTTATTCCATGTATGAAAAGAATTAGAACTTGCTCCACAATTTATTCACTTTTTAATTTGATATATGTGTTCCGTCAAAAAAAATTGATATATGTTTTAAAAGTATGCTCCAATTATGTGATTAAAATATGTTTCAATCCATTTTTGTATGATTGTTATTTGACAAAATTACTCTCACGTTCTCAAAGCTTAATTTCATACAACAATTTGGTTATTTTTCTTTTCAGTTTATGTCTTTTACATTTTTAAATGTTCACATTGTTACCATTTTAATGAGGTTTTGCCCTTGTTTCTCTAAAAAAAAAATGAGGTTTTGCTACAAATTCGTTAAAAAAACCCGACGTAGCAATAAAAAAACATATATCTATAATGTCCCTTGACCCTTGCTACTCTAAGACGAAGAATAAGTCATACGAGAGGAAAGTATTAAGCAAAGCATGTGTTTGGTTGTGAGGTGACGAGAATTGATTTTGATAAAATTGATTTTGATTAAAATTGAGTTGAATTTAAAGTGATTTATGTTTGGATATCTTCAAAACAGAAGTGATTTTTATGAAAACGTGTTTGGATATTTTGTATTAGAATTGCTTTTGAGTGTGTGAAAAACTAAAATGGGTTTTAACATATGTGTGAAAAGGAGAGTTAACAGTATGTAAAAGACAATTAAACTAAAGGGCAAAAAAAGAGAAATTCATTGAAACCAAACTCACGGTGAGAGAATTGATTCCAAGAAGCTATGAAATGGAGCTTCATCCAAAATTGATTCTCAAAAGGTGAAGAGAACCAAACACAATAAAATTGATTTTGAAAAAATGAACTTCCCTTTTGGCTATCTCACCGGGCAACCAAACAATGACTAAACCATGCTTCATAATCACTTAGGGTTGATGAGATTACCTAAATCGCTATATGACATCGTGATTTTGACAAAGATAATGTTTTTTTTAAAAAAAAAATTGGTTTAGGATTTACTGTTTGTTGTCTTTAAGTCTTGTTTAGACCTAATTAAAAATGGTTAAGTTGTTAGCAGAGAAGAGAACGGAAAATAGTTAAATTTCTAGTCAATTGAATTTTCTTTAAAAAGAAATTTGGAAAACTATATCGACCAAAAAAAATATGCCTTGAACATATTTAACCTTTTGTCTTTTAAAATTATTGAAATGCGAATAGGTGTTGTTGAGACATTTGTTTAGAAGAAAGCATAAGTAATAAAAATTACATTGTCCTTGGAGTAGGCCTGATCCAGGAAAATAAATAAGTTTGTGAATGAATGGTTGATATTGGCAGCTCCTGTCCCTGTGCAAGTCGAGCAAGCGGAGAACACAACATAACATCATCTATAATGTCAAGCTTGAAATTGAATCTAGTTCATCCCCGCACCATCTTCCCATTCACACCATCTTCCTCCTCCTCCATTACCGTTACCGTTACACTCACTCACCACCAACACGCTTCTTCTTCACCAAAAATTGTTCACACTACTCGTAGTCGTGCCCATTCACATTCTCATTCTCATTCTCATTCTCATTCATTCCCCGAACCTGATGACGACCAAGTTGAAGACCTTCGTGTTCCCCCTCATTGGTTACTCCCAACCAATGCCTCCCAGGTACATGTTAGAACTTAGAATTAGTAGTTAAATATTGTTTAGGTACTTACACGTGAGTTATGATTAGTTATACTTCCAAATTCCAATTAAACATAATTATCTTCATTGATTGTTTTTTTTCCTTTTCTTCACAATTGTTAGGAATCAGAGTGGCTTAGGGTTACTTTACATAAATGGTTGGATGATGAATACTGTCCCGAGGAAACCAATGTGGAGATAAGCAGAGTTGCTGCAAAATCCTACTACAATTCTTTGATAAGGAAACAAGCTGATTTAGCTGACATTTTGTTGAATATGGCACGTGAATTGGAAACTATTTCTTACAAGGAAAGTTTTCATGGGGCATACACATCTGCAAATGCGGCTGTAAACCTAATCGCTCAGCGGATTGAACAATTCTGCCACCCAAATTGAATTCCATAGCTCCACATGGTTTGGTTTTTTCACTTCTACTATTGTATAGTATAGTCTTGTAACTTGTTTCTTTGTTATCGAGTTTCCTAACTCACTTTCTTGGTGGCACTTTCATGTAGCACTAAATTTATTATCGATTTATGAACTTACGAGTTTAATGAGAAATCTTGTTTTAGATGTTCTAGTTTATTAAATTTAGTCGTCTATTTTAATTTCTGTACCCGATTTAGTGGTTGGAACCTTGTGACTTGTGAATCTTATGGTGTTTATTTCAGTTTTCTGTTGCGTTTTAAGGACTCAATTCATTCATAAGAAAGTTTCATCCAAAGTATGCATTGGTTAACTATTTCCTTTTCGTAACTGATTAAGGCACTTAATTATACGATGCAATCTTTGTCAGCATAGTCTAGCAAGGTAGATTCGTAAGCATCAAAGGTACCAGACTCCTGGATGGAGCTCTTTAACCCAAAAATTGGTGATTAATAATTTATAGTCACCAAACCTAATTTCAAACTGTCTAATTAAGTGATTCATAAACAAATCCTGAATCAGAATACACAAACAAAAATTGATATCAACCATTCTCTCCAGTAAATTTGGAGTCAGACTTCACAAAGTGGTAGATACTTGAATCCTTTAAGCAAGTGGTCAAGAGATACATCTTTGACCGGTGCATATGAAATTCAAAATAGGCCTCATCTCATTACTTGTTATTTTCTTTTCAAACTCACCTAGCTTGGTTAGCCATTTTTCCAAGAGCTATGATAAATCTTACTAAAACATGGGAACCATAAAGGCTTTTTAAGCAAAAGGAACCAAAGTTTTTTGCATAGTTTTTCCATATAAACCAAATGAATACAGTTTTATGTGACATAAATCACAATGGCCTGGCTTTGTACTATGGTAGTTTTTTGATATCAATCATTAGACAGATTCCAGGCTGATTTAAGTTATATCTGTTTAAGAATCTTCGAAAGTGTGGGTCGGGATCCCTTAGTCATTGACAACAGGTGATACACCGATACATATGTTATTATAAAGATTCCTATTGATGGAAAAATGATTGGTTACAATTTTGATCGTGAGGTTTCTCTCACATGCATCAGTGGATGTAATAAGATTGATGTAGTCTGAGAATCAAAACTTTGGTCATCGATTCAAACTTGACTATCAATATTAGCATCTTTTTTGTGTACTAAAGTCAAAAGGTAAATAGGAAGGATTATATTCTTGTATATGGAGTAATGAAGGACATGAATTGACTGTGGTTCAACACAGTTTGTTTTGTCTTTATTCTGTTGGCAGAGATTTTTTTTTGGTTCAGTCAATATTCTCATTTGAATCTGGTATTTATGTCAGTTTTTTTTATGTTTAATAGAAAGAGCATAAGCCATCATACATGTCGCCTCAGGGGAAGAGCGAAAGCTCTTACACAGGCGGCCATGTGTTCAGTTCCAGTTTCTTAATGGAGTGTTACCAATTTTCTAAGCGTGTGTTTGTTTCTGTAATGTGTTGGTTCTGAATGCACGGTGGTTGACATCTACTAGGTGTAGCTTCTAATCAGCCGCACGGTTCAGTGGCACCGTGATTTTTTGTTTCTCCAAATACGCACTAAAAGTGTATGTGTTTTCTTGGTTGAGACTTGAGAGTTCAAAAGCTAGTCTAATCCACTACTTTTATAGATAGATCTCTATTCCAATGTTTACTGAAATGCAAGACGACAGTTAAACAAACACAGGCCAATTATCCATTGCTTCCAATTTGTTTCTCCTTAAAACTCACAACACTGAATTTAGTATCTTTGTTTTCGTAAATAATAGGCTGGATAGCTTTACAACAATTTTAATGTCTTCAAATCTGATTCATCACAAACATGTTATGCTAAGCAACTGTGAAATTGTCGCCCATTTAACAGAATTAGATGTCTCATTTCTTCTTCTGTTTTTCTTTAAATTACATATAGATGCATACATTATTTAATGTTGAATGATATGAAAATCAGTTTTTTTAGTTAAGCTGCTAGCTTACCTCTGCCTTGGTATTCTTTATATTCCCTCTTTGTGACTAGTGTATAGGATATGATCACTATCAGTAACTTTCACGATTTTCTAACTTTAATAGGAGAAGGATATGTGTACTTGTTCTTGATAAAAATAAAGTTCCATCACTACCTCTTTTATATTACTTTTTAAGAAGTCATTTTATCTATCTACAATCAAACTGTAGGGTGCTCTGAGAGCTTCAGTCACTCTTGTTTTCTCTACAGACTGGATTCAAATGCCATGCATTTTTAGTCCTTGAATTGGTATCCAACCTTTTGGTATGAAACTAATCTTGTACAGAGATGCTCCTCACACGGCATGATGCATCAAATCAAGAGCATTGAAAAGGTGAATTTGACTCAACTTTAAGGGGATGTTTGGATGGACAAGTTAATTAATCACTTATTTAAGTTTTTATTGTACAAAGCCTTGTGTGTAAGATGTTTCTACAATCAGATAGGGAATAAAGGTAAACTCAGCACAGGTTCTGAATAATTTGAAAAAGAAGCTGAATTCACCATATGATATATAATGAGCTATTTTTTATAAGCTTTGCTTTTCCAACCTTGTATATTATTATTAGACAAGTCTAAATAAGGTCTTTCAATCGCCCCCTTTAAACAAGCTTTGATCTTCATTGTTTTATTAAAACAAGTCTAAATAATTTTTTGGTAACACATTCATTTTTGTCCTTTTTGTTGGAAAGTATTGTTAAAATTGAATACTGATGTTATGGAATATTGAGAGCCAAATTTAAATCAAGGTGGTTGATGCATCATTGGGTTGATAAAGTAAGCCAAAGTCTTGTTTCTTTGACCATCCTAAGGAAAGAAGGAAATGTAGAAGCAGATTTAGTCTGTAAAGGTTCAGGGAGCTTTAAAGGCATCGAGTTTTTCTGCTATGCACTCGTTCTGTTTTAACATTTAATTGTTCAATGTAAAAGAACCTTTGTACATTAGCTATGAATGCTTGGATTTATTTGTGTGTTACCAATTACCTGTTTCTTTTATTACCTTCAAGCTATAAAGAGACACACACTCGGACACGTGACGTGACACCAACACTGCACACATAGACACCAACCGCATGTTGGTGTGTTAGGACACCAACATGTGTCAGGCACCAATCAATCATTTAATCTGAATTGCTAGGCCTAGTCCTAGTTAGCCTTCAAGTCCTGTTCTGGTACTACAGTAGCCTTGCTACTGCCATGAAGCACAAACAAGATCCTGTTTGTGGTCCCTCCTTTGAATTGGTGAAGTATGAATTTCTTTCTTTACCATTACAGCTAATAAAAAATATGTGTAAATAAAACAATGAAGTTCAACTATTTTCTTATTGTCCTTGTACTCTAAAATTGAAAGCAGAAGCTCTTCTACTGCACTTGATCTGGTGCAGGAAACTCCAAATTCTTAAAAGATGTGAAACCTCCATCCACAACTAAATTATGTCCACTGATATACCTAGCATCATCAGATGCAAGGTAAAGTGCCGCATTAGCAATATCATTTGGTTCACAATTCGCTCCTTTCAGGACACCAACATTACGAACAATTTCTACAAGTCGCTGTGAATCAAGATGCGGATATATCTGATCCATTTCGTTCATGACAAAAGGAGTAGGAATGGCAAAAGGCGATATACAATTGACTCGGATTCCATGCCTGGATAGCTCTGAAGCCAGAGATTTTACGATGCCTATAACCGCAAACTTTGATACCGAGTATGTATGCTGTGCCATCCCTCCAATCACTCCAGTGACGCTGGCAGTGCATAGAATGGACCCAGTCCCACGAGGGATCATTACACGTGCTGCATGCTTGATGCCAGCCATAACGCCGCGGACATTAATTTCCATGACTTTGTCAAATGATTCTAGATCAAGGTTAACAATGCTTGGTGGAGTTTTGCAGGGTATTCCTGCATTGTTAAACATGATATCAAGTTGTTTGTATTCAGAAACGGCAAAATTAACTGTGTCAGATATGTCTGATTCTTTTGTGACGTCACAAGTTATGAAGGTAGCATTAGGTCCTAGTTCTTTTGCAGTTTCTTGGCCAAGTTGTTGTTGGATATCAGCAATAATTACTTTTGCTCCATTATTGATGAATTTTGTTGCTGCAGCTTTTCCTATTCCACTAGCTCCCCCAGTTATCAGTGCTACCTTGTCTTGTAGCTTCCTGGACCACCACATCAAACATGAATTAAAGGCATTAACATTAAACAACAAAGATCCTTTTGATAATATATACTTAATGTTGAGCATCATTTGATCATCCTCTATGGTTTCTTTTGGCCTAGCCTAGGTCATTGGATTAATCTAATGACTAAGAGTATTATATCATGGTTGTTAAATTAATCCAAAAGTCAAGAGTTTGCCGAAGAGGTTTCAAAGGCGATACAGGATTCCGTTCAGGGTGTCATTTTTTATCAGAATAAATAACAGTTTGCCATCTTATAGATAAATAGAAAAAGAAAATGTAAGCTTAAGACAGAGAAAGTGAAGGATTGTTTGGCCATACCTTTCAGTCTGAGTAGACAATAATCTGTTGAATCTTTCAGCAAACAAAGGCCTTGAATAGGGAATATTTTTTCTATTTTCAACAATTAGCAGAAAAAGCTTAAGCTAAAAACTTATTTACAACTTGGAAATAATCAGAGAACATGAAGGAGGATCCAAAGTTATAAAAAAAAATACAGTCACTCATTCAATAGAGTAGTTGAAAAATACAAGCAGAACATCTTATACTTCATTTTTTTTAATCATCAAACTGAAAGTGTAGATAATAAGAGCATAAAAATGAAGTGTGAAAGTGAAACCAACCTCAAACAAATTCTTAACATGATTTTCTGCTAAAATGAATCAGATCTCACACACTGGAGTGCAATGTAGTTTGAGTCTCTGACCTTTTTCCTTGCATCCCTATATTTGCAGGGCTTGTTATAGAAAAAGTACTGAAAGGGTAATTTGGCCAATGTACCAACGAATATGTGCAAATTATATATGCATACCCCGTGATATTTTTTGGGATAAGATGCATGGACTGTGGTGTGATGGACATTCATAGAATAATTTTGATTTTTTGGATAGTCATAGAATATTTTGTTGCCAAAGTTTTTGTTAGTGTATTTTTTTTTCAACAAAAATAAATGCAGGCATAGGCGAAGTACGTCACTCTTCCCCTCAATTTACATGGCTGGTGGCTTAGTCTGTTCACCATGTTGGACATAGGTTAATAGTTTCTTTCTTTTTTTGTATATCTTTTCTTATTCCCTTGTAAATATTGTTCAGAACTAGTTGTTCTTCCTTGGTACACCTTGTACTAGGAAGTACACATTCCGTTGGTAATATATTCCATTTTAGCTTATTAAAAAAAAAAAATATTCAACGACATTTATGATACAGTCAAACACATATAGTACTACCGATATAGAAAGAAAAAAAAATTGAATATTAAAAAAAAAAGGGGCATTCCGAGAATTGAACTCGGGACCTCTCGCACCCTAAGCGAGAATCATACCACTAGACCAAATGCCCATTTGATGATTTCTTTTCGCATACAAATAATATACTTTATAAATAGAATGACATTTCCCGCTAAAACTGAAATTTCCCTTTCATATTCCCAATAATTTTGATTTTCCCCTCTTCATTCATACATAAATTCTTTTCCATCTTCACCCTCATCAGCTTTGTTATCAATCTCATCACAGTGTTAGGGTTTTACTTCATTTTCACTCTCGTCAAATTTATCATCCATTTACACTGTTGTAATTTCAACCAAGTTTCACAGATTATTAAAAGAAAGAAAGCAACAAAAAAAAAACAAACCAAAGGATTCCTCAATCCAATGGCGAACACACAACCTTCATCTGCGCCTTCTGGTAATTTTTTATTCTTCAACGCTTCTCTTTCTTTCATTATTTTTATTTATTTATTCTCTTTACTGTATTCAATTTTCTCATTTTCTGTGCGATTTGAAGTTGTTCAGAAACTGCATTTTTTTTTACTTTCTGAATGTACTATTGTAGTTTCGTCTTGAATTTTGTTTTTAATTATTATACCTGTTTGTGATGGAAGTAAAACTCATCGATGATCAATCTCATTCATAACTTAATCAGAATCTAAAATAGAGATTAATCTGATTAATTGAGTATGTTCGGTTTCTTATCATCCATTGTGTGGTACTGCATTGTAAAATATGCAACATGTTGATTTGAAAAATGTAAAAATTAAGAACTAATTGTGAACTTTGTAGCACTGACACTTCTGATGGAAGCCGAACACCTGCACAATGTTGACACATGTGATTACGTTCAATTAATTCATTTTTTCAAATTTTTACCAGTGCCTACATGTCAGTGTCGTGTTTGGTGTCGGTGTATGTGACAGTACTTCGTAGATATTATTGCCTATGTTTCTTTCTGTTGATTATTATGGAATATTATATAGATAGCAGAACTTTGTTTGGTTGATAAGAATGTTGATTCAATATGATTAGGAGATGAAGTTAATGATGCAAATGGAGATGAGAATTATCAGGAAACTGAGCTTTTTGAGGACACCTTAGCGGTCAATAGTCCATTCACCGAAACTGGGTTGGAAAATCTCGATCTTAATAATACTGAGATTGTAGAGGATTCAGAGCCTGTAGAGGATATGATAACTGGTACAATATGTGAGTATGAGACAGAAGTGGTGCTTGATAGCGAGGACGAAGAAATGAATAATACAGGCAAAGTGACTGTTGGTGAAAGATTTCTTGAGGATGAAAGTAGTCCTGCGGTGAACAAGTCTTCGGTGCTCTTCAAGAAAAGATTGCCTAAGCTACCATGTGAGCAAGCAAACTCAAAATCAGATGCCACAACCTGTGGGAAATCTGGTACTGGTATGTATTTTTGAACTTTTATCACGGCCATTTTACATTAAGAGACAGTTTTTGGTATTTTTGATAATTTTGCTTTTTTTTTTGTGAACCATTCTTGCTTTGACTTACCATTATACCTTATTAAGAAGTATTTTGCCGAGTAAATGCAATTTCTAGAGCTGTTCATGAATGATTGACATTTATAAAACATAATGGTTGTAGGTGACAAAGGAGCTTCAATTGATGCTGAGAGATTTGATGGCAACAACCATCAATATCTACCTGCTATGTCATATGATGCTCACTCGCCAACCGTAGCTGCACTAGGCTTCGTGGATCAGTACTTGTCATCAATAGATGTGGATCTATTTCAAGGATTTCAAAATGGAAAGATTGCTATGGAGAAGTCACCTCAAGTCTCGAGTGCGAGAGGATCGATTAGTCTGGCTAAGAAAGTTAAAGCTCGAACGCAAAATGAAGATAAAGACCCATTCAAATGGGCTGACAAGGATCAAAATTTAAAAGAAGCTGGTATTTTCTGTAAAAAACTTGAAGCATCTTTCAATTTTGGAAGCCATGGACTGACGTATAAGAGAAGACAGCAAAAATGTAGTCGTCTACAGAACCAGGGAAAATGTAGTGCAAGTAATGGATGTGATGAGAACCAAGGAAATTATAGTGCAAGTAATCAATGTGATGAGAATTTAGTCCCAGAACCAACAATGGCAATTGACAATAATAACTCTCTCAAGGAGTTGTATGTTGAGTCATGTGCCGCAAGAGACGATGTTGATATTTATTCTAGTGTAGCAGGTACAGAAGACATGTCTGATATTGGCTTAGACACTCAAATAGCTGCTGAAGCTATGGGTGCTTTAGCCAATCTTTCCCCTGTCGGCTTTCATTTCAGTGATGCTCACCAACCAGAGAACGTGTTTGATGCATCTTTGAGTGATTTGAAACAAGCTCATGAGGAAAATTCTTCATTTCAAGAGAATCCTGGTTCACATTCTATTGCACTGAAATCCGACAAGCGAAATGTATCTTCTTGTAGGTTCAGCAAAGTAACTTCTAAGTCCTCTAACGAGCAAACTTGCAATCAAGACTCATATCTTGTCTCAGGGAAAATGAAAATAATGGGAAGTAAGTCAACTATTGAAGGGCAGTTCAAAAATAGTACCACTTCATCTATATGCAGTGAAAGTGTATCGCATAAAGAGGTTTGCTTACTAGGAGAGGATATGAGTTTTCAACCTGCTTCGAAAGAGCCCAAAATCCAGAATAAGAGCAGATGGACAAGAATGAAACATCAACCAAGCCATCCTAGAGAGAAGAACAATAATGTTGAGGAGGATATAGTTAGATATAAGAGGAAGGGAAAGTGTTTAGTGGCAGATCCAGTGGTGTCAGACGTTAAGACTAAACGTCTTAATTTATCTACTACCTCATATGGAGTGGCTAGGAAGAGCAGTTTGAACCACCAGATTGAATTTAGTCCGCAGATATCAGTTACAAGCAGTTTTTCAAAGATTGATTCTTGGGCTTGTCCAAAAGGACCAAGAGGTAAAAGAAAGCGAGCTAATGCCCCAAGAGTTTTGGGTATTGATGATAAAGAAAACAATGTCTATTCCACTAGAAGTTTAGAGGGCCAAAATGCTGTGCGTAAATCTCGTCTTCTCCCAGTTTCAGCTGGTGATGCTATAAAATTTGAAAACCTGCATGATATGCATCCCTTATTGCTGGCACATGTTGAAATATTATCAAACAAAAGTGTTGTACAATCGAGTTCAGAAATTTCCGCTTCAGTTGCTCCAAGTGAAGGCATAAAAATTTCTAATGCTAACCATGCATGCAATGAGCACCGCAAAAAAGCATGTGAGAAAAACCTGCCAAAGTCTTCACTTTTGAAGGACCTTATCAGATTAGGTGTTCCCAAATCCACATCAGAAATGATGAGTAAAGATTTGAGACATCGAAGAGATATGACAAATGTTCGAGTTCTGTTTAGTCAACATTTGGATGACAATGTCCTCAAGCAACAACAGAAGGTAAATTATTGCTTTTATGTTTATGATTGGAGATGCTATATGTTGCGATTATCGACTAGTGATGTTGTTCTATCCTCCTTGCAGATCTTGGCGCGTCTTAATATATCTACTGCATCAAGCTCAATTGAAGCCACTCATTTCATAGCAGACAAGTTTACACGTACAAAGAATATGCTGGAAGCAGTGGCTCTTGGTAACTTAGTATTGACACACTCATGGCTTGAGAGTTGTGGACAAGCCAACTTTTTGATTGATGAGAAAAATTATATTTTGAGGGATACGAAAAAGGAAAAGGAAATAGGCTTTAGCATGCCAGTTTCTCTTGCTCGAGCAAGACAAAAGCCACTCCTGAAGGTATTTGTATTATTGTATAAACTTCAGTTATGCTAAAATTCTTATGCACTCTTGCCTCAAAATCTGGTTGCTTCGCTCTACAGGGTAAACGAGTCTACATAACACCACACATCAAACCTAATAAGGAAGTGGTTGCAAGCTTGGTTACTGCTGTTCATGGTCAGGTAAGCCTATTCATCTATGCATGCCACTCCACAGCTGCAATTGACCTGAAGTTTCAATATTAGGTGTTTTGGATTATTTCTTATGCCGTGTTTATCACATATTCTTTATAAATTGTTTTCATTCTTCAGCTAGTGGATGAAAATCAGATATTTGCAGACAAGAATGATAATATCTTAGATGATCTATTGATTCTTTCTTGTGAAGAAGACTTTGCAATATGCCGCCATTTCCTTAAGAGAGGTTTTGAATCCCTCCATCTTCTCAATGAACAATGCAGTTGCATTTTATCCTTTATTCATGTGACATATGAGAAGACTTAATTTGCAGGAGCTGCTGTTTACAGTTCGGAGCTTGTTCTGAATGGAATTATAATCCAGAAATTGGAACTCGAGAGGTATAACTTGATATGTGAAAGCCATTTATCCTTCATATTGATGATATGATATCTAGATGTCGTTTGGAACTTGTGAGGTATGATGATATAATATTTGGAACATGATATATTAGCCTAACCATACAAAGGCTACCTTTGATCTGTACTATGTATAGCTAGCTATCTCCCACTATGATGAACCTAACATTTTCATTCTTGCCAGTTGCCACTCTTGAAGTTGTTGTATCTGAAATAGGTACGCGGTGAAGTTATATTATCTCTAAAGTGAACAAACATAGTTATATTTGTCCTTCATTTTTGGTGTGTTAAGACCACAATGCACTTGAGGGTGAAAACACTCTTGTTCACTGAGAGAGAAATTCACTTTGGAACTTCGTATATATGATGTAGCAAGTCTATTGTTTTGCGCTCTAGAATAAGAAAAAATGCACTGTATTTTTTATTATATGATCATTAACGCATCATCTTAACATTCTTGTTAAAATTTAACATTGCTGTGAACTTCATCTTTGGCAGGCATAAACTGTTCGTGAATCAAGTTACAAAGAATAAACTAGGTAGATGTAATTGGTTTGGGAAGGTTTACAGAAGGCGTTTGAGGCCTGTATCTTGAGAATAGCTCATTTCTGAGTTAATATTACTATGGTTGACTGAATTGATAAAAACAATGGCCCTTTCTTTGTCAGATGTTGACGTACAGATGCTACTTGATCAGTTACTTACAAATGCAACTTAGTCTCCTTTATGTTGTTTTGAGCTATGTGCAACTCAAGTGACTCAATGACGGCAAATGATATTTATGGAATGGTCTTTTATGTAAAGGGAATCACTTTAATGTAATATAAGTTGACCAAGGTGTGTATGGATTCTGATGAAATTGTCTTTATAGGATAATATGTTTTATTTTTATTTTCTCATGATTGCAATTTGCAACTGACAGCTTAGCTTTGTGTCAAACACTTTCAAATGTGTTATTCTAACGCATAATATATCAATTACTAGATTAGCTTGATGAACTAATGAGTTTTAGCTTATACGGTATCAACGCACGTCCACTCAAATCTACAAGTAGTCACTTTGGTAAATTCAGCGACTCTCACTGGGACACCAGAATGTAATGCGAACCCTGGCCAAGTTTTTTCAATGTACCAGAATATCAAACCTAGATCATCAAGGTTGACGAGCAAGTTGACACTGTAACTAACTGCTTGACCTTTGTACTACAAATATTAGCAAATAAGTTTCGATTGTTTTCAACAACAGAGTTCTGATTCTGGAATATTAATACCACATTGTGTAAAGCTAAGTATAATACCAAGAATAAGAAACCCATTATAGTTTTTTATTTTTAGTTCTTTTTTAAATTCAAGAAACCCATTATAGTTAGCTCACTAGCAGGTATGAATAGTTGAAAACCAAACATGCAAATAGAAATTTTACTTTAAAATGTCAGATTGGATATTCACGAGGCAAAAACTAAACTGGACAATTCAGAGGCTAGGTATACGAACAGGATGTGAAGATGCTCTGATCTAATAAATTTTCCGGGATTAAAAGAATTACTGCAAACCGAAGCATAAGTTAAGACTAAAGTCAATTTTAATTTGGATTAGCTACCAACTTATGGGAGCTTTCGAATTCAAATATATGTATGGCTCGCTATAATATATGATATAAGTGTTTAGAGATAGATCTATCATTTTTTACATACAAAATTTAATTGTTAAGAGACAGATCTAACATTTTTCAATCGGCCGTGTACAGTGGCAGCGTTTGAAAGTTTTTCATCAGGCCAAATATTTAAGTCATACTACTTCACTAAAATTTTAGGAAACTTCTTTGGTATGTGGGCAAGATTTTAACACTTTCATATTTTACTCCTAAAAAAAATCACCCAAAACAACGCATCGCCGTAACACTTACAAATTGCACATTATGATATAAGTGACCATTCAATCAACGCCATAAATAACAGGTTCACAAGTCCCACCATGTCAAAATAGTTACGATATTATTCAGCACAAACATGAATTAAAGACACTGCAACCAAGTAGCCTAAAAACCAAAAATTCAGCAGCATACGCAACAGAAAAATAAAAACCAGAAAATCAGCAACAAACTTCAATGTTGCTATCAATTTCAACCCCCACCTCCCCAAAACACAGCTTAACCACTTGATCTTTCCTATGGTGATTTCTGGAACTTCCAAGCACAATATTTAGCGCACAGTCTATATCCAAGAATAGTGACCAATCCTATCTTCAATTTACAAATAGCAATTGACAGTTTCATTCCATCGACTATAACAACACAGACTATCATATAATAGCATATGCATACCAACAAAACCATCATCTTACTGAATACTGCATCAGAACCACGATAAGTGTTGCAATACGAAACATCCACCCAGCAGGCCACAATCCAATTCTTTTCATAGACACAGAGTAGGACAGTTCAATTTCATACAGCACTACAGCAGCATCAAAGTAAAGATGGCATTTGCAGCATAATAATTCAATTTCATACATCAGAACCAGAAAAATACCCAATTATTTTCATACTGTAGCATCAAAGTAGCCAACAACAATAAATCAATTCAATTTGCATAGGAACCCAATTCAATCACAGCATAAAAGTACCCAATTCGCATAGAAAATCGATTAAGGAAGGATTGAACTTATTGATTGATTCCTGAGGGACAAACAGAGACGACAACAGACAAACTGTGTGACGCCAGACGCGCACAGTAGAGGGGACAAACAAAGACACACACAGTGGAAAGGGGACATTGTGTCACACACGCAGGCAAACGTGCACGGAAGGAACAGTACACGGCCAGGCGGCAAAACACGAGCTGGGGCAAATGGAATGGAGTTGCAAAAGGAGGGTGTGGGTATGGCGTCTGCAGGACAGTGTCTGGTATTTATGGTTGGAGGGTAGGTGTTATAATTTTCTTTTTGGAGTGGAGTTGCAAATGGAGTTGCAAAAGGAGGGTGTGGGTATGGCGTCTGCAGGACAGTGTCTGGTATTTATGGTTGGAGGGTAGGTGTTATAATTTTCTTTTTGGAGTGGCCGTGGCCACCATGAGAGGTAACCTTGGCGCAACTGGTAAAGTTGTTGTCATGTGACTGGAAGGTCACGGGTTCAAGTCCTAGAAACAGCCTCTTGTGTAAAAAACAGGGTAAGGCTGCGTACAATACACCAAATGGTGGGACCCCTTCCCGAACCCTGCGTATGCGGGAGCTTTAGTGCACCGGGTTGCCCTAGTGGTCGTGGCCACCATATGTCCTAACTAAGTTCCACCAATCATGGTGTACTACTACGAGTAAAAGACTTGAACTTACAATGGTATCTACGAATTCTTTACCGAGGAGAACAGCTGGTGCCGGAACCTTTGCATCAAATTCAACGATTTTGGGGATCAATCCATTTACTGAACATATTTTGTTAAAAAAGGAATTCATCACAGAAAAAAAAGAACGATTACATCCATAAACTTTACGAGAAACAGCAATGCTCAATATCAGTTTTCAGTAATTTTTTTGGGTGCAAGTTTTCAGTAAATTTTAACAAAGTTATTATATCACAAGGAAAATTCTAGGCAACTAAAAATTCATTCACTCAGGAATAGTAATCCGTACAACTTTTCCTCACATCCATGCCGCTTTAGAAACTACATTCCAAAATTCTTAAAACAATGTTGCTACAAATACAAGATGGCAAATAAGGGTCCCCCAATTGATCAATTGCTTATAAGAAGAGCAGAAAGAGATATAATCAGAACTCCCATGGGCCATGGCAGATATAAAACTTGCAGTCAATGTGAGAATCTATGTAAATAACTAACTCTCTCTGCCAGTTACCATAGGAAACGGCAAGAATAAGTATTGTATTAGGTACTTCCATACAAAATAGCATTATGGCTGACCAGGTTAGTTATTTCCCTCAGGTGGTTGAGTGTTGGCATTGTAACTTTCATAGCCTCCGGTTGATGGTGGTTGAGCGTTGGCATTGTAACTTTCATAGCCTCCGGTTGATGGTGCTGATGAATTGGCTGGATACATTGCTGATGAAACCATGGGGGGAGCGCCATTGGAGGCCGGTGCTGCAGTGTTTCCAGGAACCATCGGTGGGGGAGGTAGTGTCGGCGGCCTAGGTAGGGTATTTGTTTGACCGGGTACTAAGGGAGCACCAGGTGGAGGTAAAGTTGGAGGCATGCCAGGTGCAGAATAATATCCTGTGCATTCCAAACGAAACCAGTTACACCACATGAACAAAGCAACTAGTTGATTTAATTCAATAGAATAATAGATTTAAAAATTGAGAAAAGCCAAACAATCAAATTAACACGGTTGGAATTGAAATTCCCAAGAAAATGAAAGCCAATCAAGTAATTTTCCGTGAACCATCAACATACTCATAATCACATTCGAGGTAAACAAAATAAAAAGAGAAATTATATCTGCATGTAAAATGAGGGAAACAAATGCTTCAATGAAAAGAGCAGACGAGTGGTAGAGATGATATCTACCTGGTGCAATAGGACCTGGCCTAGGCATCATCATAGGTCTCATCCCTGGGAATAGTTGCTGTCCACCAAAGCCTGGAACACTTCCAGGAATTGGCAATCTTGGTGGTGGCAAGATGGGCATAGAAGGCCTTTGAGCCATCATGGGATTAAAAGCTACCCCAACTTGCTGAAACGCTGCAGCTTGCCCGAGATGTTCCTTAATCCTTTGATCAATTAAACTTTGGGTTTGTTGCTCTTCAAATTGCAGGTAGTATTGCCTCACATTTGCCTTAAAAGATGAAAAGACATTAACATCACAGATAGAATGTAAAGCACTTATCTTAAAAGATCAGAACGAAACTATAAGCCTTGATACAATCATCTTGTCGTCGATAGTCACAGTATATTATTATGTATCCTGACACAGTTTTGTTTGGCAAGACACAGTTTTGAGCTTATGGCTTATAAGCTCGTATGACTAAAAAAAACTCGTTTGGTAACAGTTATTTTCTCACGAGCATTTTTTTTAACGGAATTTTGTCATGAGTTTATAACTTATTTTTACTAACGTATAGCCTTTTTTATAAGCTGATTCAAGCAGCTTAAAGTTTATCATCTTTTCTCTCCATTTTACGCCTGATATCTCGATTGAAAAAAGTTACATATTAATTAAACATATCTTTTTTATATCATTTCATATTTATAAGTTAGTTCAACCGCTAATTTTACCAAATACTACAAATTCAATCATCTAGCTTATCTCCTACAAGCTATCAATTACCCACTACAAGCTAGCTTATCAGTTACACTGTTTTTTACCAAATAAAGCCTTAATATACACATTATAAATATTACTAATTTGTCTTGAGATATGAGAATTCAGAGTTGGACACATAACACATTCATACACAAAATGGCCACATTAAAAACAATGCGACTTTTCTTAATACTATGTGAAAATAGCAAAAAATAACTTTTATATTTGAAACGGCAAATGTTAGTGTTGTTAGTTTTTATGCTGGATCTGGAGATTGAACCCAAACCCAAGACCTTCTTATGAACCACTAGCAGAAAGAACATACAATAAGGGACAAGATAGTACTTCATATTCCATAGTACCTTGTGTTTGTAACCTGAATTATGTTGCTTTCTAACCGATGGCTGCAAGAAACAAAGAAAACAAAGTAAAATTATGTAATTGTGATGTGACTAACAACCTTTTCATGGAATTAAAACAAAAACTTAACTTTCCATCAAAATTTGTATAGCCCTAAACTTACAGAATCGTGGGTCAAGTAGGTATCGCAGTAGTCACAGTAGTAGCTGCAAATTGGAAGGAAAAAAAAAAGTGAGTGATTAAGGAGTAATAACATGATTTGAATTAAGATGAAATTTGAATAAAGAAGTACCGAGGCATCGCGGTTAGAATTGTAATGGCTCCTTCTCCTTCGAGAGCTGAACCGATCAGTGATGATGAATTCGAAGAACAACACAACAGAGAACCCCTAAAACGCTATTACTTGCTATGGTGTAGTGGGGGTAAATTGAAATTAAAACCCTAAAATTTTAAAGTGAAAATAATCGAGTGAATACCCAAATTCGCCCTTGAATTTGCACAAATCAGACAAAAACATTCCTCAATTCATCGAAATGCACGCTTTGTCCCTGAATTTGTCATATCTCAATCAAATTAGTCACTGCGTCCATTTGAGGCGTTAACGGTGATGGTGTGGTCGTTAACCTCTCACATAGGTTGTCATGTCAGTTGTCACATAAGCAAGGACTAAATTGATCGATAGTGACAAAAATTTTGAAGGACGAAATTAATTAATTTCATAAAATATTATACAATAAAGTCCCTGTTAATTTTTACATACTATCAAATCGATCCCTAAATTATATTAAAAACCCTCAAATAAGTCATTGAATTATATAAACATATATCCAATTTGAACCTTGAAGCATATATTTGCATAACAAGGTAAAAATGACAGAACACACAACTTCATCCTTGAAAATAACATTAAATAAGTCATATGTCTTAAGTTTGAAATATTACATAGGCAAAAGCAACTCAACTATGGAGCATTAGCAAGTTAAATGTTACATAACCAAAAAGAAACCCAACTAGGGGGCATAATTTAAACAAGTCAAAATATTCCAAAAGCATAATCTAAACAAGCATCAAGTACCGCTTCTTTGAAAATTCGGGGGTTGGGATAAACTCCATGAACTTTGAATGAGTTGAACCGGATGGACCATAATTTGGATATGGAACTCTAATAACGCCAGGAGCAGTTGGATGTGTTGGTGCAGGACCCCTCACTGGTGTTTGCTTAGGCCTCTCATTTGAAATAATTGGTCGTCTAATGTCATACCTCCTTGTGGAACACCCTGCAACAACATTTTCAATCATATCAGTCCCTAAATCATAAAACATGCAATCAAATAAGTCCCTAAATTATATCAATGACTATCAAATCGATCCTTAAGATTTAACAGTCGTACATGTCCAGGCACCACTTCATTTGCAACAACATTGAGAGCATTTTGTCCCTAAATTGCAACATTTTCAGCAACAACATTTCCAACATTGACATTTTCAGCAGTTTCTGCAACTTGTCCATCATTTTCAGCAACAAGATTTCCAGCATTAACATTTTCAGCAACAAGATTTTTCCAACATTAGTCATAATCACAGGCATAACAACATAAAAATGGAAATCATAGTACAAAATAGACCCTTTTTATAAACTGTTTTAATCAACCACTTATTCTGTTCATAACTACTCTAATGTTCATCATTTTTAGTAACCAAACATAAAAACATGAAATTTTATAGTCTTTATCACAAAACTCTGAAATCAATAATCTAAAAAATGCAATCAAAGCAAGCAAAAACGAACATCAAAGCAAGCATGATGATGATGAAAACCCCAAAGTTGAAAATGAATGCCTAAAAATTGAAGACGAAAATCACAAAAGCAGACAGAAAAAGGGAGAAAACAAACAAGACTTAATGGAAAACGAACATGAACGACCTTACCTTAAGAGACGACGAAATCTTTTGTCAAAGCGGAATCTTTTGCAACGTTCATCGCCGGAGATGATGATGATTTTGGAGAGGCGAAGATGATGAAGGTTTTAGCGGGAAGAAGAAAGGTCATGGACGTTTTTGATGTTCTAACTGAAATGTGAGGATGGAAATGTATGGGTAATAGAGGGGTAAATTTGAAAAAACATGAAAAATTGAATTTAAAAAGTAAAAATGAAATTTTTAGCGTTTCCATCAAATTGGTCCTTGTACATGTGGCTTTCCTTGTTGACATGTGTACAAGACAACATGACATGCAGGACGACAGCTCAGCAGCAGTACCTGAGCATTTGGACGAAAAGACTATTTTGATGGATGTTTGTAAAATTCAGAGACAAAGCGTGCATTTCGATGAACTGGGGGACGTTTTTGTCCGATTCATGAAAATTCAGGGACGAATTTAGGTATTCACTCGAAAATAATCTATCTATCTTTGTTTTTGACAAGGTAAAATAATCTTCCTTAAAAAAAAAGGTAAAACGATGTTTTTTTTGGCTATCTATCTATTCTTTTTGTATAAATTTAATAAAATAAATTAAATAAGTTTATCCGATAAAAATTGATTAATTTAAGACTCAAATATGTTTTTAGTCCTTAAAAAAATACCAATTATGATACGAGTTTATTTCAACTTTCTACATTGTTCATTACATCCATCAGAAGAATGATGAATGTATTTTGGTGGGGACATGGACGTCCAAATGACAGAGGCATTCATTGGTGGTAATGGAAGAAATTGGTTATGCACAAATTATACGAGGGATTGGGTTTTAAGGATTTATTGGCTTTTAATCTCGCCATGCTTGGTAAACAGGGTGGAAGCTGCAGACGGAACCCGCCTCTCTTGTCTCTCGTTGTTTAAAGCAGGGTATTTTCCATCTTGTAATTATCTTTATGCTAAGTTGGGTCACAATCTGAGCTACATATGACGTACTCTTTGCGCTCGTTTCATTGTTCGTTGAGCTGTTCGATGGTGTATAAGCACCGGTTTTTATATCCCAATCATTGATTAACCATCGCTTCAAAATGGTCGATGCATTGACAACATTGTGTCTGACACCTCTTTGTTTCGAGATTTTACGGTTAATAGCCTTATTGATGATGCGCATAAACAGTGGAAAGTGGAGCTGAATCATCATGTTTTTCGAGAGGATATGGCAAATGATATTATTGATACGTCGTTGATTCCACATGTTTCAGAGGACCATATAGTTTGGAAAGCGGAAAAGAATGCTACTTACCCGGTTAAAAGAGCTTACATACTTTGTGTTAAGGAGCTGGTAGATACTTCGTTTCTGAGACGACCAGGTTATTGGTCAAGTATATGGAAGTTGAAGGTACTATCAAAAATCAAGAATTTCATATGGTATATGTGTCGTGGTTGCTTGCCAACAAGTTTTAAATGGTCATACTTAGATTTTTTTTCTTAACAAAAATAACTACCTTTACACGTAATATAAAAAACATTAATATAAATAACTTCGATACTTTTTTTTTCCTAAAATATGTGATGTATATTATCATTTTACATATATTAAGAAAAGTATAAAAATAAATGTAAGATAATAAAAATTTTATAGAAGTACTCTTATCATGTATTGGTCTATTTATTATTTTCATACATGTAAAGTAAAAAATTGAGAATAATGCATACAGCATTAATTAGATGGTAGAATTAGAAGAAGAAAAAAGTAATTAATGTTTTATTGAAAAATGTCAATTGTTTTGGACACATTTTTTTATGTAAATAGATCAATTATTTTATGATGGCGGGAGTAAAAAAATAAAATATAGTTTTCAAGTTATTAGCATGTAGTTTCTACTCATGTTTAGTGGTGGCTGACCTTTGTTGAGACGTATGTGGAGCACATGAGATGATTCTCCCAATAACGAAGCTAGTCAGATTTTCATGAGATGACCAAATAGTAACCCTTGGATTCTCCCCTTGCAATCATATTCTCACACACAAAAGTCAAGGAGAGAAAGAGGTTAAACTAGGTCACTGAAATTGACGTCGAGGAGAATTGGACTTAAGACCTTTAGGAGAGACACATTCTAAGGAATCAAGTCAACACCACTAAACCAACCCAAGTGGGTTGATAACTTCAAACATACATTTTTTTGGCTAAATTACATCTGAGGTCTTTTAAGTTTGTGGTTTGTAATAAATTGGTCCTCTAAGCTATTTCTGTCACACATAAGTCATTTAAGTTTGAGGTTTATAGCAGATTCATATTTTAAGTTATTTTTGTCAGACATAAGTCCTTTAAGTTTGTAAACATTTTCAATTTAGTCTTTCTATTAACTAAACGTTACAAAAACGATGATGTGTCAATTAAGTGTACGATTTGACAGCTAAGTTTATAAACGATGGACATTAGGATGTAAATTCCCATCAAAGGAAGAGTTCAAGGAAGCTGTTATCAATTATTTTGTGTATAATGACTTCGATCTGAGGTTTATAAAGAATGACAACGAGAGAGTCCGAGTTGGTTGCAAGGATGGATGCTCTTGGATTGTTTTATATCAATTTTTCTACCTATAACGCTAACATATTATTGCATCATGGATTAAAGTGTATATAGATATTTAAAAATACTATTAAAATTAAAATCCATCAATTTCATCCATATATAAGCACTCCGAAAGAGACAAACAGGAGACAATGTGATGCTGAAAATGTTCATTGCAAGGATTTTACTGTTTTTTCCTGCTTAGGAATCCCCACACAAGGTTGTACAATATCATTCCATGGCAAATAATATAACAACCGTCACTGTCTTTCTCTATGAGATTATGTTTCCTAACATGCACAATAATAAAAAGGGACCCAATTGGATATTGATTTGAGTTGGTCCAATGTTGGTGGCGAATGAAATTGCAGTGGATAATTAGTTCTCTTTTGCATCAAAGTTGAAAGGGAATTGCTTTTTTCTTCTTTTACAAATCGTTGTCATTTTTATTTTTTTATATTTAAGTGGTTGAGTTGTTACCATGGTCCATGGAGACTCTGGGAAATATCAAATGTTATATGATTCCCTCACTCTTCATCAACAAAAAGGTAAACGCCCTTTCCATAACAATTTGATGTCTTTCTTTTTTTAATATGCAACAACTGACGTCCTTTTTCATTGACCTGAAAATGAAATTAAAATAAAGTGAAAAGCAATTATCAAATATCAACTATATATCTTTTGCTTTGTGCAAATGATCCTGGTTTTCCACTTAGATTTGGAGCATATTATAAATGAAGACTACGGAAGATTATCAACGGAAAAGAACGTTTTTCATTTGTTGAATTCGCGATGCATTGGCAATTTAAATTAAAAGAGTTGTTATTTGAATAATCAATTGGTTGGAAACTTATTTGACAATCATATATATATTTATAAAGAAAAAGTAAATATTGTCACGAAAATCAAAGTAACAGGGATATAAAGTAAAAACATAATGTAAGTAAGAAAGAAAATTATCACAAAAGTTATCACAAAAAAATTTGTACAAATATTATCTCTCTAAATCAAAAGGACTTGGTTTTTTTAAGACCTTATGACAATTTAACAATGACATTTTTTTAGGGGAATCTAACAATGGCATTCGTAAGATGGATTTCTATTATTCACGTGGCATGTGCAGTGTAGATTCTAATTCTAAAACATAAAAAACAAAGAGAACAACAAAAATAGGTTTTTTATAAGCTAGAATATATTGACGGAAATGAAAACAATGTTCGGAGGGCATAAATCAAAGAAACAACTACAACAAAAATAAAAATGAAATGAACTAAACAACCGAGCTCAAGTGGTTAATGAATTTTACTAAAGAATAAATTATTTAGGAGAACTTAGGTTCGATTTATAGGTGGACCAATTTTTCCTAAATTGTACTTACCTAATGACCAAATTCCAGATTACTCGAGCTCAATTTTTTTTTTTAATCTATATATCTATAATAAAGGAATCAGGCATATTCTGCTAACTTTTTCATTCGTTCGGTTATACTATTAAACAATTTTGCATGTATTATCCGTCTGAATGTATGAATGCGTGTGTGCATATAGATACAACTCTTTTAAAGTGAAAAATTAGCAACTCACTTTAAAGTGTAAAAATACATGTCCCTCGTGAGTTTAACTCGTTTGGTAGAGACAGTGAATAATATATGCAAGGTCCAGATTCACCACCAAAAAACAAAAGAAAAAGTGTAAAAATACATACGAAATTTTTTAATCAAAATCAAAATTTTATGAACACATAAGTGCCATTTAAACGATTGTGGTAGTAAAGTCCAAAACTATCATTCTACCATTGCTCTTGTAAAAATAAAAATAAAAAATTCCTTCTATTGTTGTAGTCTTGTTTAGAGCTGTCAAAATGGGGCGGGTCTACCGGACCGGGCTAAGAAAGCCCGAAAAATGAAGGGCTTGGACAACCAAATTTTAGCCTGATTAGTACGAAGGCTTTTTAGCCCGAGCCCGTGGCGGGCCAGCCCAGCCGGGCTCCAGGTAGCCCGAAAGCCCGATTATTTTTATTAATAACTAATCAGTTTTTTTTTCTTTACCCACTTCACTGTTTTGTTTTGTCTTAAGTATTCATAACCTTTATTTTTATGCAAATCTATTAAGTAGTCAGTAGTACTATTCTATTTAATTTCAATTGCTCCTGCTATAGTTTTGTTATTCTATTTCAAATTAAAATCCTTTATTGTCAAGTGTAATTGCTGCTGCGATGTTATTACTCAATTTCATTTGACTCTCTTGTTGATGCGCCTCTATTTCCAATTCAATTCCACCACTTTATTGTTACTGTGCATGTTCAATTGTTTGGGAATTATCATTATTATTATGTCGTGGTTGAGCTGTTCTTTCTTATCCATTTAAAGTTTCCAACTTATCACAGGTTCGGTCTCTTTTGTTT
>Ga0228710_1001179_pt1 | contig 38241 bp, 25 predicted proteins | sample MedpolnodulmetaG_FD_177995 | JGI IMG/M metagenome (GOLD analysis project Ga0228710, IMG submission 177995) | Root nodule microbial communities from Medicago polymorpha collected in Santa Monica, California, United States - pink nodules | ecosystem: Host-associated > Plants > Roots > Nodule...
TATATAGTTTTTTACATTTTTTAAATAATAAAAAAAAAAAAATAGACATATATATATATATATATATATATATATATATATTCATATTTTAGATATTTAATATCATTCTTATCTATTTGTTACATGTGTTATTTGTATTCAAAATTAAGGGCATTTTTGGAAAGAAAAAGTCAACCCAAAAGAGCTTAAAGGGGTTGTTTTCTTTATATATATATAGTATAGATGTATAGATTAGAAAAAGTTGTTTAAGGATATAATTGAGATAATGATAAAGTAAGTATAAATATATCATCTAGTTTGTTACAATTTTAAAATGATAAAAGGAAGAAAAAAAAATAGACATATATATATTGATATTGATATTGTGTTTGTTACATTTTTTAGATATTTAATATCATTCTTATATATTTGTTACATGTGTTATTTTGTATTCAAAATTGAGACCATTTTTGGAAGAAAACAAAAGTCAGTCCAAAAAGTTGAAAGCGGCAGAGCAATAGGGTTAGGGTTTTTACTTTCTCATTTTGCTTTTTGTTTTCAATACTTGCAGCAGAAACGCACCATCAAAGGGTGGATTAGTTTTTACTGAAATCAATATGAATCTCATGTTGATGGCTGAGGTAACATTCTGGCATTACTGGTTGTTTCTTCTACTGCAAGGAATCCAGAACCCGGTGAAGAGAGTAATTGATAATGACGACAAATTAAGTGATTTACCCGATTGTGTTTCACTTCACATACTCTCTTTTTTGAACACCAAATATGCAGTTCAAACTTGTGTTTTGTCCAAAAGATGGAAGAATCTTTGGAAGCATCTTCCAAGCCTTAGAATAGGCTATTCACACTTTAAGGATCTTAGATGTTTTGAATATTTCGTTCATGGATTTTTAGGTGGACGTGATCGCTTAACAGCACTGCAAGTTCTCGATTTCATGGGGACTGAAAGCCATATCGAAAGATTTGTCAACAGTACTCTCTTGCGACCATACTTAATTTTATGTCGCACTTTAACTTCTCTTCAGATTTCTGTTGCTTCTCCTCAAAGAACTTTATTTCCAAAATCTTTCAATTTTCCAGCACTAACTATCTTGTCTTTACTGTCCTTTGACTTTCGTGTGGGCTATGATGGTAATGTTGAGCTCTTTTCTGCATTTAAGAGGTTAAAAAATTTGATCTTCGAGATTGTAAAGTTCATGGTAATCGAAACGTGTGCATATCGAGTGCCACACTTATCAATTTAGCAATAGACTATTGCAACTTGGAGTTATACACTCCAAGTCTATGTACCTTTTATAAGGTTATTCCCACTGTTCAAAAACTCTGCGGGAGCAAGAGTAATCTCTCTTCTGTCAAACATGTAAACATTGATGTAAATATTGATGTAATAAGTTTGTCGGAATCTGCAAAGACTTCATTGATTCTATACAACTGGCTGGTTGAGGTTGCAAATATCGAATCATTGACAATCAATTCAACTATTCTTCAGGTACTTTATGACTTGTTTGGTTGGTTTCACTTTTTATTTCAACAACTTTTATAATTTTTTCGAAAATATGACTTGTGTTAAATTGATTCTCATTCATAATCATCCCTCATTGCTTAGATTCTCTACTCAGTTCCTAACATATTGAAGGCTGAGTTTCCTTCCTTATGTAACTTGAAGTCGTTGAAACAAAAAACGAACCTATCATCCATACCTAATGGATATCTGGCATTTTTGCTTCAAAACGAACCGTCAGCAAAGGTTTACCTCTTACGTTGACTAAGGTAAATGTGCATTCAACTTGTTCAACATTTTTTTCTGGTTTGATTCTTGCCTTTTTTTTTCCCTCGGTAACTCTGATTATGAAATGACAACAGAAGTTACAGATGTTGAGATTTCCAGATAATCAGTGGAGGATGCTACCAAGAGATTAGATTGAGCATGGATGCACTCTAATAACAATGATTTTCCAAGAGAAATCTTGAACTAGCTAGATAGCATGGATAAATTTATCTATTTTATTTCGACTTTTTTTTCAAGTATGACTGCGACTTGCTAAATTATCATTCCTACTTTATTTCATTTATTATACTTTAAGGTGATTTATATACTTGAATATTTAAGGAAATTAGTGTTTTTATTGGATGGTACATTTAGAAAATCTCTTCTATTTAGAAAAACAGTTTGGTTCAGTTGATAGTAGCAATTCTGTCTGGATCAATGCATATTTTGACAGCTCAGTTCGTACAAGAGCAATTAAGGTGGAATCGGGTTTGGTGTATAAAACTGGCTGAAGCACAACCGGTACGGGTCAGTTTTGTTCAATGAGGCAGCTTGATAGGCGGATTTCAGTGAACCGGTATTTAAAAATCAATTGAAATTATGTTGATGATCGACGATATCCATCAAAATTAGAAGCTTATGTTCCTCATCGTCTTTTCAGCGTAGATGTTGATATGACCGAAGTTGATTTGAACAAAAAGAAGAAAAATTGAATAAGAATTTTGTTTAGAAGTACATGAATTTATTTTCTCATGTTTTTGTTGAACCGACACCGACCAAGTTGCTTTCTCATCCTGTAGGACAAGGATGACATAGAGCTTCTGCTTTTAGAATGCTATGTCTGTCATCATTGGAGTTTCAGACAATTTTCAAGTGCCGGTGAATTGTAAACCGTCTATGAAATTGATTGAATGTAGAATTTTCCCTATAAGTTTTAGTGGATTTTCAAGTGCCGGTGAATAGTGAACCATCTACGAAAGTGGTCGAATGTAGAATTTTCCCTATAATCAAAATAGTGAACAAAAGGATCCAAACTAGAAACCTCTAGGAGAAAACTTAGATGTTGCTGTATAGATCTTGTTTGTGATTTTTTTACTAATTATATCATGACACAAGGATTAAATTTTCGGTTAAATTTAAAATGAAAAGATTTATACTATTTTACATATACACGATCTATGTGCTAAATTATGATGTTGCAACTAGGACCAACATGATGGACACATTCATTTGTGAATTGTGCTAGAAGAAACAACATACAATGTGCCCTCTATAAACCATGTTTGTTTTCTTTGGTAGTTTTAGTCAATGCTTTGGTTATGACATGAGAAAGAATCCCAATAGGGCAAAAGAACAAGCATAGAGAAACTGAATGCCTAGTCTCAATCTGATTCTCTTGTCCATCTTGAAATACCTGCCTGCATTTATATCCACAAACATGTAGTTAGAATAAGCTTTAAATTTGTTTTTAGTCCCCACAAATATGTCTCATTCTGAGTCTGAAATATAGCTTTTGATCATTGTTAGTCCTTCTAGTATTTGGATGATGTTGACTTAGTCATGTAAAATAAAATCTGTTATATTTTACGGATTGTACTGCGTAGCACTAACACTTTCCATTGTAGGTGTGTCTGGCATCCTGATACGACACTTGAAACATGTAGTTACATTTAATTATTTCATTTTCTCAATTTATTATCGGTGTCGACATATCAATTTTTTTGCAATTAGAAATTCAAACTTAGATTGAATAATGTAAATAGTGGCAGCTAGTTGGTTGTATGTTATAACAAACTTTCATATTTTAACTGTGAATTAGTTAGTTAGAGAAAACATTTACTTGCAGAGCAAGCAACATCATTAATATGTGTATATCTTTCATATTCATTCCTCTCTTTTAAATACATCTCTCTTCTCTTAAGAAAAACACATTTCATCTCCAACAAATGTTAGTGTCTGTGTCGGTGCTTTATAGGTATTGAACGCAAATATTGTCCTTATATTATAGGGACTGTATTGCACGAACCAAATATTACAACGACTAAAACAAGAAAATAAAGAACTAAAAGCAGAAAAATTTACTTTCGGGGACTAAGATTGAAAGGAAGCCTATTTAGAAGGACTAAAACCGCATTTAAACCAAATAATAACCGAGGAATGAGAAAGTAATGTAATAGGAGGGGGTTAGAAAAGAAGCAAAACCAACCTTGCAGCAAAGAGATCAATAACTAGCAGGTGAATCCAAGCAGAAGCTAAAGTCATTTCACTAGAGAACATTTTTCCTATACTAGTTAGCTGCACCAAATAAAAAACAAGATATCCTTATGATTTATGTATAACTATTTTGAAAAATGAAACTTTAATTTTATTGATGAATACTCACCTCTGGTAGCAAGTATTTACTTGCAAAAAGAAGTTCAACTGTCTCAGGTGTCCATGAAAGGTACAATAAATATGCATATAAAATGCCAAGAATTACATATGGCACATTACTTTGCATAGACCTTTTTGTCTGCAATTTTTGCATTCAAGGAAACTGAATTAGTCTTATGAAAAAGGAAAATAAAATACTAGTGCTTGGTTTGAGAAGAATATGAAAAGACTTGTTAGAACTCAACAAATATGCAATTTTAGCAATGATTTGAAAACCGAACCAGGTTTTTCAACCGGTTGAACCATGAAACAGTACTGTTTACTGTTTGGTTATTTTAGCTGTTCGATCACAGTTTCGTCCCAGTTTGAGCAGTTTAAAGCTATTGAACCAGGACTTTAGCAATGTTTTGAAAACTGAACCAGAGGGTTCAACTAGTTGAATCTTGAAACAGCACCGTCTCTTTTTCGGCTATTTGAGCGGTTCAATCACAGTTTCATCCCGGTTTGAGTAGTTTAAAGCATTTGAACCGGAACTCAAAGTTTTTGCTAGTTCAATGTTCGGTTTTTAAAACATGCATATCTGGTTGAAACAAATATTTATGTAAGGTATTGATAAATATCAAGCACTGAAAATTTTGAAGATTTTCTCAAATATAGTAAGAAACATACTAGCTCGGAATTCGGTGCTAGAGCCATGAGAGTGTAAAATGGGAGTACTGCTGCTGTTCCTATTGTAAAGGCACTGCTAGCAAGTTGTGATCCAGATAACACTGCAACATATAGAGAAAAAATAATATAGAAAACTAAATGAGACCTAAAAGAGGTAATGAAGCATGCATTTCAGAGGTAATGAAGCATGTTTATACTGTCGGTGTATAGTTATTAAAGTTTACATATAACGATAAAAATTGTGTATTTTACATATGTAAAACATGTTTATACTGTCGCTGTACACACATAACAAACTATGAATTTCTCATCAGAAGTTAAAATTATTTAGTGAGTAATTTCAACTGTTGATGAGATCATCAAACGCTAATGTTTCGTTCACATGCATGACAAATTAAGAATTTTTCGTCAACGGTTGAAATTACTTATTTTACGCTCTAAACTAAATCGCAAGGTTCGGAGGAGACACGTCTAAACTATAACATCATCTTTGTACAGAACAAATAAATTTGCTGAAAACTTTATAAGAATACATGAATTAATTTGGACCAACTTGTTAAAAGTAACAAAGGTATCACAGAAAAAGGATTACAAGAAGCATTCACTGGACTGGCTTTTTTAGGAGATGCCACCAATCTCATAACTTTTTGTTTCACAACAATTCTTGATCCTCCAATGAAACTCCAATCTCTTATTAAGTTGACTCTACTTTTCACAATGAGTTTGTTACAAAGCTCAAGCTTAGCATCATTGCTTCTGATAGGGAGATAATACTTTTGCCCCTTGAAAATTGTAGTCTTCCCCAAGTTATCAATCTTTAAGAAATAGAATCACATTACAATTATGTTAGTTATAAATTAGAAAAGGATAAACTCAACATGATTGATATTTATCTTACATCACAATTGAACATTTTTTTCCAAGTTTTTAAATAATTGGTGAGACTTTCGAGACATGGTTCAATTGGTACAACCCCACTTGAAATAGATGACAAAAAAAGGAATATTAAAAAAGCGAAAAAATGCAAATAATAAAAATCAGTAGAATCAACTCGAGTTCAATCTGGTTAACCAAATTGCGGTACAACTGAGATCAAACCAACTAGCAAACTGGTCGATTCCAGGTTGAACCTATTGGTTAAGTTTAGTTTTTTAACCAATGATCCATAGAATGATAAACAAACTATGTCAAACAAGGTCGGTCCAATAATTTTTAATAGTAAGTAAGGTCTTAAACAAGTTTTTTTTTGTCTATGTATGTGGCCTTTTTCGTGGGCCTAAAACTAGAGTTTTAGTAGCATAATCCTTGGACCGGCTCCGATGACACTAAATATCATACCACAAAAAGATATTCATTTTCAAACATCATAGTTCAAAACATTAAACATTGAAAAACAAGAACTAAAAAAACAAAAAATATGCATAAAAAGAAGATCTCAAAGAAAAAACCAGAACATTAGATAAAATAAGAAGCACCAAGATCATATCAAACAAACAAAAAAGCAGTACCTTAGAATGGAAAAAGCAAGTAGAGAAAGCCATGGTTGAAGAAAAACAAGGGAACTGAATATTGGAATGAGCAACAATAACCACTTCATGAATGAATGAATAATATAATGCACAACAGATAGCAATGACAGCACTTTCCACTTGATTAGTAAACAAAGTATATTGAATGTCAGACCCCAAAAAAAGAGGAAGAAAAAAGGGTATGTAAGTGTCCACTAACTCAAAATAGAGAGTTTGAGTCTTATGGAAGACAGGTAAATGCACTAAACAACAAAAAGTTTCATAAAATAGCATGATAGTACACTACATTCATCTCCCCTCAACTTGCAATTATATTTTTATTTGACTAATGCTAACATCACGTGTTGGATTGGAAAGTGTGTTTAAGAGTGTATTAAGGACACTTTTTAACACACTTTTTTAACACGCTCCTTTTATTTTTGATATAGACTGTTGCATCAAGATTGGACCAGCATATTTTGATTTCGTATTTTTTTACTCATTACTGAAATTGGAACTTGGTTTTATTCGTCCAATTTTAATCCGACGATCCAAATTGCATGACAATGTTAGATGCACAATTCATGTGAGTCTAATTAAATTGCATCATGAACTATTGTTGAATTTACACACACATACATAATGTTTTGTGGAGTTTCTATGTTACATTCGTAAATTGAAGTATACCGATACAATTGTTTTTTAAATCAATAAAAAAAATTAAAACTCGGTATCCAGCCTAAGGACCGACTACTCTGAGAGGTTCAATCCCACCATCCTTTTGTGAGGGTCTCGTTTAAAGTGAGGGCATATCTCTGTAATTAAGAGGAGCACACTCCAAAGTCTCAAACCAACACCACTAAATCAACTCAAATGTGTTCCTAAATCAATATTAACTATTACTTTTATGAAACAAAGAGCTACTTGCAGGGATAAATATGTATAAATAACATAAATTTTTGTAAATTTATTACTACAACTATTTTTCTTTATTCCCCTAAAAAAACCTATTTACATTTCTTAATACATATAAAATGGTTAAAATGACTTATAATTTGAGACGGATAGAGTAATAAAACAAGGAGTAGTGTATTTGTGATGTTGAAATAAAATTCCTAACACTGTACAATTGGTGGGACTCAGGTGATCAATAAATATTTTGTTAGAAAGATAGTGGCAGAGAATATACAACATTTTCTTGTCAAACTTTACATATGTTATGGATCTAATAATTCAGTTTTTTATTGGATGGCAAAGTCTGATTGAATTGACTTGACTAGTGGAACAAAGCAAAGAAACAAAAATTCATCACAATAGAGGGGCCACTTTTATCTAATGTCCTTTTATTTTGGAGTTCATTAGTGCACTTTTTAGAGTGGAGGATTATGATTTTAAAGATAAATGACATAATGACACAATTAAAAAAAATTAGGGGGCAACAATGATATAAAAAAAATGTTTAGTAAAAAGGACAACTTTTTAAAATTAATTATGATATTATTGATAAAAAAAAATATATATTCCTTTACAATGTCAATTATTAATTATGTGTACAACAAAGCAGAACAAAATTTATCACTTGGTGTGTGTGAATTTGTACTTCTTTGGATAATCTCACTAGTACGCCGTTTATCTTTTTATAAAAGTAGTACCATTTTGCTTTATAAAGGTACTAGTACTTGTAAAACTGAAATTTTAGGAAATGTTAAATTTCAATGAATTTCATTTGGCAAATTTCACTAAAATTTGGACAAAATTCACTTTATTATAATCAAACTGTAAATTAAACTAAGATATTTTTCAAATTTTAATTTTTGAACGGATATTTGTAGACTCCCTCCCAATTAAAAATCAAACATTATCAAACTAGACAAAGGCCAAGCATCAAATCCACGACCCGAACTCTGTAGTATTGGACAATGTTTGTTTGAAATCCTACCACATGCTAACTTGTCTCGTAAGAAAACAAATTAAAGAACTTTAAAAAAATTGTATTGAAAAGATAAATGTTACTTTTAAAAATTGAATACCAATTTTCAAAAACTTTTTTTGTCAAGTAGTCTAATGATTAAAAATTCATCCTGTATTTTTTAAAATGAATAAGTGGGTCTCCGTAATTCTATTTGATGGAGAAACCAAAAACAAATTTTAAAATATCGAGACAATTTCCGCAAAATGATGAAAGTAGGGGAGACTAAATATACAATCAAGTACTCCCTCTGATCACTATTATAAACAAAACACTACTTTTTAGGTTCATTGAATAAATTATGTATGTGGTCTATATTAATGAACCTAAATAGTAGTTTTTTTAGGGACCAGATGGTGTATATTTAAAACTCTAAACATTGTAAACTATTAATCAAAACTAAATGATTAGTTTGATTTCATAAAATCAATTTCCTAAATCCACATATTAAAGTCTCACATTGCTCAAGTTTCAAGGATGTTGAATGTATAAATATAAATATGATTTTTCTAACCTGTGCAAGATTGCACATGATAGGGGTAATTAATGCACCCGATTTCTCCAAATCTTATTAATGACCAAATCTTCAAAATTGATTTTTTTTCCTTTACTCCTCAATTATAATTTTGTACGTTTTATTCTTGTTACTTTTTTGATGTTTTTTTTTCCTTCTCCAAATCTTATTAACTACAATATATTTCCCTTCTCTCCTCCATTTACAGGTCTTTTCTTTGAAACCACTTTGACACTTTTTTGCAGTGAAATACAATTCTTTTTCACATAAATCTCACTCCCAGGACACATGCTAATGCAAAAACACCAATATTTCAATGTGAAAATTGTTGAACATCCTCCTTATGCTGCATAAAGATCAGGTACTTAAATGCAAAAAAATCATTCCTCGAATTGACACCAATATAACCAAATTCAAAATGACGGTGACAGCAATATAACCAAATTCAAAACGACGGTGATCAAAACTATTGTGTTCAAATTAACAACAATATAACCAAATTCAAAATGATGGTCTTCAAAATGACTACAATATAACCAAATTCAAAACTACGGTGTTCAAATTGACGACAATAGAACCAAAACTGGACTCCATTAACTACACTTCCATAAAAAATGAAGATCCCTCAAACTGCACTAACCAATATAACAGCAAGTGACGTGATAGCATGATAATTTTTAGCTTTGGTGTGTTTGTAGAATGGGTCTTTTACTTGTAGTGGAGAGAAGGAACAAGAATAAAACGTACAAAATTATAACAGAGGAGAGAAGGAAAAAAATATCAATTTTCAAGATTTGGTCATTAATAAGATTTGGAGAAACCTATAATAGTAGGTGCATTAATTACCTCTTAACCTCTGCAATCTTGCACAGGTTAGAAAAACTCATATAAATATGTTTTAACAACCTCGTCATTTGAGCTAGTTTTTGAAATGTGATTCAAGCTCATTTAACATGATTTTAGTGTCAAGTTAAAGATTGTAATGTGAGAATTGGACAAAAGACTTTCACTAGGCGTGGTGGTGGGTTTTGAAATTGCATTGTAGTCTCACATTGCTCCTGTTTTCAGTTTGTTGAATCTATAAATTTGTTTACGCATTTTTATCTTTTGACTTAACTTTTCGAATGAGATGAAAGCTCATTTAAAACACACCTTGTACTTTGTAGTTTGTCCTTTGTAGTAATCAAGGAAATGGCAAGACAAAACTAAACAACATATACAACTCCAATATTTAATGTACTTTTCTTTTTCTTGCTTGTTCTGAATATAAAATTCTCCACATCACACATGAAAGGTGCATCTCTCTCACATTCTTACAAAGACTGTCCTAAAACATAATTTATTCAATTAATACACTAGATGGTTTTTTTCTCCACATTTTCAGCCTTCAGAAAAAATGAAAAATAAATCCAAAGAAACCAACAATTGAAATCAACATCATAGAGTGAGGAGCAGCCACAAGAACACTACTAGTAGAAGTAGGGTTAGTGGTGTTAGAGCTATTGTTTGATTTTACTAGGCTGCAATCAAGACCTTCTTTCCCTTCTCTGCACTCATTACCAAATAATCCATGTGGATATTTTCCATAAGCATTTATGTAACCAAACATAACATAAGCACAATTAGTTGTCAAGTCATTGAGCTCATCAGCGAATGGACAAGCAAATTGTTTGAATGCCTCACAACAAGACTTTGGAGGGTATCTTGGTGCTTTACATTGGCTTGTTATGATTGTGTAGTTCTGGTTCTCAAAATCAACTTTACAAGCTGCACAATTTCAAAAGTTTTTTTTTCTTCAATTATTGGCATAATTGAAAACTACAAAAGAATTTTGGCATTGAAAAAATAAAAATAAATATTTTTTGTTTAATTTTTAATTTGTCTTGTTATTATTGAAATATTAAACATGACACAATATTGTTGTGTTGATTTTTATTTTTATTTTAGGTTTTTTTGTAAAATAACAGAAAAAAAGTGGAAACAATAAATATATAAAAATAAAAAGATTTAAGCCATTGGGCGAGGAGTTCAAATTGCACATGCGATTTTTGTTCTCCACCATCTTACATGAAAGGTGCATCTCACTCGCATTCTTTGACACCATATATTTACACAAAACCTTGAGATATTTGAAATAGTACTCATTTTTCTTATATATCATTCATTTCTTCCAATCTTAGTCGATGTTTAACTAACCACTCACACTTAAATTTCAACAATCTCTCTCCCTTATAAGTCTGAGTCACCTACATAACTAGACTTGATCCGCACTAAGATCTCACTTCCACTCCTTCAACTAGCTGAACCATAACTCTAATACTAATTGTTGAGGAGTCAGGTGGAGTTGCGAGAGCAACAATGAACTAAACGTTGAATATCTCTAAGACACTTTTACAACACATAGTTAACATATTTTTAAGGCATTATGAATATAGTCGCCTCTGTTTTATCTAAAAAATTCTTCGCTCCTATCGATGTGGGAAATACAAGTTACACTTAAATTTCAATAGTAGTTTTTATTAAAAGTATGGTGGTACACAATAATACAGTCAAACTCACCATTATGATTTCCACGTTTCAATTGAAAGCAAATCCATGTTGAGAAAGAATTAAAACAAAAAACAATTTCATTGTGACCTATATATATAGGATAAAACCAAGAGTAAAATATAAAGAGAGACATTAATAACAAATTGTTAATTACCTTTTGTGTCTTGTAGGAGGGCACGGCCAATGGATGCAGCAGACTCAAATATGTTATCTATGTAAACAAATTGAAACCAGATTTTTAATAAAAATTAAAAATTAAAAAAAATTAAAACCAAACAAAACCAAATTGATCATATGACACATTTGCATCATTGAAAAAAGTTGTAAATTAATAGGAAATTATTTTACCGGATAGAAATGGGGAACAGGAGGCTAATGTGATGAGGAGGAAAAAATAGAGAATGGAAGCAACATTCACCATCTGAAATATATAAACATGAAATTTTTACATTAGAAGAATAATAGATAAACTCAAAGTGATTTATCTTTATATCTTACATCACAATTAAAAAAAAAGTTCCTAAGTATAAAATAATCAGCGGTTCATGGTTCAATTGATTCAATTATATTTGAACCAAATGACAAATAAATAAATAATCATAGTAAAGTAAAGAAAAAAAAGTGAAAAAAAAAAAACTAAAATATGCTTAATTACACTCCAATACAACTAGGATCCGGTTAAACCGGTGGATTCTATCAACATTTATCCATAGAATGGTAAAAAAAAAACTATCCCAAATATCATAAGATACACAAATACCCTTTTTTTCCTCAAAAGAAAAAAACAAATACCCATTTTCATTAATCAAGTTCGGAATTTTACACGTTGAATGAAGAACTAAAAAAACAAATATGCATAAATAGAAAATCTCAACAAAAAAAAAGGAGATAAAATAAGAAACACTAAGATCATATCAAACACCAAAAATGTACCTTGAAATGGCAAAAGCAAGAAGATAAACCCATGGTTGAAGCAAAACAAAGGAACACAACACAATATTGAAATCAGCAACAATAAACACTTCATGAATGAATAATATAATGCAAAACAGCTAGTAGTACTTGAATGTCCAAATTGATGAGAAAACAAAGTATTGAATGTCTTGTTACCAAAACAAATATTGTTACCAAAAAATTATTGAATGTCACACCTAAAAAAAGAGGATGAAAAATGGTAAGTAAGTGTCCGTTAACTGAAAAAAGTGAGTTTGAGTATTATGGAGAACAGGTAAATGCACTAAATACCAAAAAAATTGCCAAGTAATACTACTTGACAACATTCACGTGATCAAAAAGAATTTAAGTGTCCCTTATTTTTTATATATTTATATTTATTCTAATACACTATTTTGTAAAATTTATGATTTTGGATTTTTTATGTGTTTCTTGATGTAGACCTTCGAATCAAGATTGGACCACTCATATTTCAATGATTTATGCTCTTCTGCATTTTTCGCTTGCACCTTGCAACCTTGTCGAAAATGTCGTTGCGTTAGTTAACTAACGCAAGTGTAAAATTAACATGACTTAATTTTTACACATGCGTGACTTAAGTTACGCTGCGTGAGTTAGGTTTTGTTTTTGCATGATTTTAATGTATTTCGTTTACTATGGTGTTTGCCCTTAAATGCATTCATGGAGGATTTAATTTTATCTACAATCAGTGTAGAACTTTAAGATATTAAATATTCTTCTGACAATATTTCAGTTGATTAATTGCTGAAATTACAGAAATATATACATGATGTTGTCCCCTGCTAATGATCAGCTTTTGTTGAGGTAAGCTTGGAATTTTTCATGCAAAATTGTAATTTTTAATTAATTTTCTCTTATCGAGCTTTCATTGAAAACATGGTTTTGTTTGCTTCGTTGTCAGATATCTAGTGTTACCAAGGAATATGCAAAAATAAAACATGTGTGAGTTAACTTACGTAGGTGTTAATTTCAGCGTTAGTTAACTTATGCAGTGTGACTTAAGTCACGCATGTGTAAAAATTAAGTCACGTTTTTTTACACTTGCATTAGTTAACTAACGCATGAGTATTTTGGTTAGTTTGATTAGGTGGAAGCGAAACTTGCTGGGTGAAGAGCAAAAATCTATTTCAATTGTGTATTTTTGACCCTATTGTTTAAGTCATACTTGGTTCGCCCAATTTTCATTTTATGGTCCAAATTAAGACCATGACAATATCAAATGTGTGATTTTCAAAAGAGTACAAAATATGGGTTTGAAATTCAAGTTTGAATCATCTCACATACTTGAGACATCCATTTAGAGAGAATAGATAATTTAATGATTAAAGTATACATCAGTTTGTTTATGAAGTTGGATAGTTCAACTGCTTGAACTAAAGGATATGTAGTTTGAGGTTCTGGTTCGAACCCGTACAAAGGAGAAAAATTAATACAAACAACTAATTACTAATATTTATCTTTAAAACAACTGAATCAATTTCTTTGTTTTTTCTCCCTTTCTCTCTTTAAATTGACCTCTCAAAAAGACGATCCAAGTTCTTTTTTTTGACACAAGACGATTAAAATTCTTAAAATTCATGTCACATTTGACCGTACCTGATCAGAAGGTGGTTGTCAGTGATTTCTTTAATGTGGTGGTTCACGGTGATGAGAGTACTTCAGTGAGCGTTGGACCGAATGGGGGGTGTGTACCTGCAAACACTCTGATGCTCAAGTCAATAGAGGTTCAGAATGGGGGTTTGAGAGTGAAAAGAGATTCTACCTTGGAGGCTGCGAGGAGCCTCCTATTTATAGAGGTGAGTGAATGCAGAGCCGTTGTAATGGCACACGTGGGTCCAGCAGTTACGAAATCGGGGGAAGTGTAACCGTCGGTGAGATATTCGCGGGAACGTGAGAAAGAGATGTTACTGTTCGTTTGAACAAGTCTCAGTTGCTCCGAGCACCTCCACTCGCGGAGAAGGGATGTGTTGCGAGTAAACAGGCAAATGCAGCATTTGGGCTTGATTTGTTATTGGGCTCAAGCAATTGGGTCTAGTTCTTTGACCTGTCGGAACAACATTTAATCCTACAAAGAAAAATATTGTCCCTCCTCCAAAATAAATATTGTCAAATTAGTGCATAAATGATATTTTGACAACACAAATGTTGTCAAACACTACATAATGTTACGCTTTTGTGTGTTTTATTCTTTTTTCTCTCTCTTTCTCTCAATCACGTTAAAGTTGTGTTGGCTATAGTATTATATTTGTGATGTTGAAATAAAATTTCTCAATTGGTAGGATTCACTCAAGTGAACAATAACTGATTATTACAAAAAGTGTGACAGAGAATATAGAGCATTTGTTATCATTCAAGTTTATGTATGTTGTGAGTCTACTAATTCAGTCCTTTATTGGATAGCTAAATCTGCTTGAGCTTTGTCAAAAAGAAAATCCCCTTGAGTTTTTTTTCTTCTTTTTTGACAACTAGTGGAACAAAGCAAGAAGCAATTCACTACAGGGACCACTTATATCTCTCATGACCTTTTATTTGAGAGTTGACTAGTGCACTATTTTTAGTGGGGGACTACGATTTTGAACTTTTGATTACAGGGTCGTTATTATTAAATTAATATATGATCAGGGTTATGCAGCAGATAACCCCTCTGCGGAGAAACTCTTGTATGACACAACTCTAAATGAAAAATATTTGAGCACATTCACATCAAATAAAAAAAATTAAATGAGAATAAAATTAGAGGATGTTGATTGATGTGATTATATTATTTTTGTTTTAATTTTTTCATTTGATGTGAGTGTGCCCAAATGTTTTTCATTTGGGGTTGTGATTATGAAAGAATTTTCCCCCTCTATATTCAATCTTTATATATGAGGAATTCTTTTATAGACACTAATACAAATGAATAGTGTTTGGGCACACACACATTAAAATATTTTTTCTAATAATGAAAAAGAAATTGATAATAAAATGATTTAGTATTTCAAGGAATAGCTTTTTTATGTATGTGTGACCAAACATTATTCATTTGTGTTTGTGACTATGGAAGAATGTCTCCACAAATATAATACTATTCTTTTATAGTCACAAACACAAATGCATAGCGTTTGGGCACACATACATTACAAAAAAAATTTTAGGCTTAATTGCACTTTTGGCCCCCTATGTTTCAAGAAGTTGCGATTTTGGCCCCCTAACTAATTAAAATACAAAACAACCCCCTATGTATTGGATCTTTGTTAGTTTTGCCCCCTAGACCAATTTTGACTCGGTCAACGCTGACATGGCACTTCAAATCCGCCACGTGTGCATTGTTTTGAAGTGCCACGTCAGCGTTGACCGAGTCAAAATTGGTCTAGGGGGCCAAAGCTAACAAAGATCCAATACATAGGGGGTTGTTTTGTATTTTAATTAGTTAGGGGGCCAAAATCGCAACTTCTTGAAACATAGGGGGCCAAAAGTGCAATTAAGCCTTTTTTTTAATAATGAAAAAGAAATTGATAATAAAATGATTTAATATTTCAAGAAATGACATTTTTATGTGTGTGCCCAAACACTATGCATTTGTGTTTGTGACCATGGAAGAATGCATCGTCTCAAGGATGTACTTCTTTAGAAAATTGAACTAATACTTTTTTTTTTTGACAAAATAAATTGTACTAATACTTCCTTTTAATTATGGTTGAGGACTATATGTTGTGGAATCATGATCTTGATGATGCACATATTCCCCCTCTTTGTACAACATGGACTAAACCCAATGAATCAATGACTAAGTGTAACATTGATTGTGCTCTTTACTAAGCTTAAGGGAGGTGTGACATTGGTATTTGTTTTCGAGATAGTTTTGGCCATCTTATTTAAGCTCATATATTGATTTTTCCCTTTGTTGCCACAATGGTCGATTGTGAAGCAACTACTCTACAACAAGCTATCCAAATTGCTCTTAATAGTGGCTTTGATCGAGGTTTACTTGAAAGTGATTGTCGGACACTTGTGAATGCGGTGATTAATATATGCTTGTATGAGAATGGTCTATGGAGTTTACTTTCTAGTTGTAAGGTTTTGCTTTCTTCTAGTGGCAGCTACAATTTAACTTTCTAGAACGTTTGTATTACTTGTTAGTCCCTATTTTCGAGTGACAAATATGATCGCTCATAACCTTGCTAGAGCATATGTATTACTTACTAGCCCCAATGCTTTTTACTACCCTTTAAATTATATTTTCTCTGTTATTTTTTATGAAATAAAATGAGTTACCCGACAATGTGTATGTAAATTTTAACTATTGTAAAAAATAATAAAAGGGAAACACTTTTAAAATAAACCCACCTAGTGACAAATTTTATCACTTGACATGTCATAGGGATTTACTTCTTTTAGAGAATTGTGCTAGCACTTAAGTAAAATTTTAGTAAATGATAATTTCATCATACCATAGTTATCATGCAGTTTACATGTTTGGATTAAAGCTTGCAAACATAAATTTTAATGAATTTCATTTTACAAACTGAGTTTGCAAAAGTAACATCCTCTTAAATTAAGTCTCAGCAAAATTTAGGTAAAAAAACCAAACATGTACCAAGCTAGCCAAAGGCCAACAAATAAATCGAAAACATTATAAACTATTGATCAAAATCAAACGGTTGAGATCTTCCTATGGCCACTATTTAACCGCAGAGAATCCATTTTTCCAAGTCCACACATGATACTTTATAATAATCAAATACATACAAAACATAAACATATAAAAGTTCAATAATTAATAATTAATATACTTTTCTTGCTTGTTCTGAAAATAAAATTATCCACCATCACACATGAAAGGTGCACCTCATTTGATACAAGAGATTTTTTTTTTCCTTCACATTTTTAGCCTTCAAAACAAATGGAAAAAAAATCCAAAGAACCCAACAATTGAAACTATCAACATAGAATGAGGAGCAGCCACATGAACACTACTAGAAGGGTTAGTAGTATTGGTTATCTTAACATTTTCACAATCAAGACCTTCTTTCCCTTCTTTGCATTGATTAGCAAATAAGCCAGGTGGATATTTTCCATAAAGATTTATGTAACTAAACATAACATTAGAACAATCAGTTGTCAAGTCACTGATCTCATCGACATATGGACAAGCAAATTGTTTGAATGCATCACAGCAAACCTTTGGAGGGTATTGTGGTCCTTTACATTGACTTGTTAGGATTGTGTAGTTCTGAGTCTCAAAATTAATTCCACAAGCTGCACAATTCAAGAAGTTTTTTTAATAAAAAAATAATTCACTTATTGGATCAACAATTGATTGAAAACTACAAAAGAAGTTTGGTATTGAAAAAATGAAAAGGAAAATATAGAGTAAATATGTATCTTCTAGGTGCATGTTTGAAGTCGTGATGAGTTTGACGAAATCAGAATGACACAATATTTTGTTGTGAGTTTTAAAGTGTAATGGCACATTGCGATACCACCAAACTTATTGTCGATCTAAAGATGAACAAAATCCTTTCTAGTTTCCTAGAGATAAATGAGTTTTCAAGACAAAAAAATTATAATTCTGCTCAATTTCCACATTGAAAAAGATTAAGGGTGTGTTTGGATATAGGGTTTAGGAAGGAAATGGAGAGTTTAATTTTCATTTTGAAATTACAGACACTGTGAAATGTTTTTTAAAAAGTTTAACATATTAACATGATAAACATTTATATGAGATAAACATGTTATATGGTCCTTAATTTAAAAAAGAAAAGTAAGTGTTCCCCTCCCTTCCCCTCCTAAATCCTCAATCCAAATACACTCTAAAGGATCATAGAAGTATGCAAATGGCAAATTGGACATGGTGCAAAAACTATGACATAACTTTGGAGAAACAATCTCTTCCAGAAATATTAACCACATTCTTGAGAATTACTTGTAATCTCATAGAAATCTTTTTTCCCCTCCCATTTCTTTGAAAATAAAAGCATGGAGAAGTGAATGTTGTTTTTTCTTGAAAATGTCTAATAATTGAGAATTAATTTTCTAACTTTGTACCAATGTTGGAGTATTTATTTATAACCTCTTAATTCATGGAAATAATTTTCCCAACCATGATATTAAACAACACCCTCTAAATGGAAAATTGACAATATAATGAACAAATTTGTTAATTGCACATGTCATGAGAAATAAAAATACCAACTTATGATCATATTGCTAATGAAAAAATACCTACTTATCATCAATGGAACCAACATCATTTAAGGTACCTTGTTACATTATGATTTCCACATTTTAATTCAAAGCAAACCCATATTGAAGATGAATGAAAACCATAAATAATCTCATGGTGGCCTATATAAGATAAAACTAGAAGTAAAATCAAAAGAGACACATTCATAACAAAAATGTTACTTACGTTTCTTAGCTTGTAGGAGGGCACGACCACTAGATGGTCCAGACCCAAATATGCCATCTGTGTTAAAACAAATTGAAACAGAAACAAAACTCAAACCAAAATAAACCAATTTTAATAAACATGAATATCTAAATATTCATGATTGATCATATGAAACATTATTTCCATGATTAAAAAATGTTGCAAAATGAAGAAATTAATGTACCAGATATAAATGGGGAAGATGAGACCAATGTGGCTAGGAGGAAAAAATAGAGAATGGAAGAGAAGAAGGTATAAGAACCCATTTTCTCTTTCACTCTCACAATTTTTTTGATCTTAAATTTTCTTTTTTCCTTTGAAGGGGTGTTTCTTTTTGTTTTTCTTGTTCTTGGTTTGGGAGAGATGAAAGGGAAGAGGGTGACATTGCATGAATTGTGGTGGAAATGAAATTGGATTGTTTGTTAGATTTGGCAATGTTTTAATGGCTCTCCGCATGTTTTAGTAGTTATTTTTTGGTAATGTAACTACCACTAAAACATAGCTATGTTATAACTTGTTCACAATTTGATCCAAAAAAATAATAATATTTTCAAAGATACATGACCTTGTATACTATAATATTATGATTAACCATCAGGTATTTATGAATAATTGAAATACTCACTAAAAATATTATTTAATAATGAGTAACAATGTTATTCTTAGGGATTACAATTGGAGAAAAACTTGTAAATACCTATGCACATATTATTAAATATTAACCATAAACAATTTTCCCTGAAAAAAATCATAAACAATTGAAAGGCTTGTGTCTAGTGTATATATATTTTTTTTTAACCCTCCAGTTTTTAATGGAATGTGACCTTAATAATCTGGAATTCGTTCAGGATGTAAGCAAAGTTTAACTAAGAATTGTTTCTATTAAAAACTGAACTCGAGTTTTTTCAAACGATTTATCTTAAAAGACGTTTATTAACCATTTGAATTCAATCACTTATTTTTACGTTTACCGTATTTGAAACTCAACGGTGTGAAGCTGGGTTGATTTAGGCTTCCACGTTAGGCCCATTAGTTATATGCTCTACATTGATGCATGAGAAGTGTTAGCATGCATTTTTTAACACACTTTCATTTATGCACAAATAATGATACTCCCTCCAAAATTTGTTTTAGTCTTAACCTCGGATTCTCATAGAAAGGGACATCAATAATCTAGATTTTTGTCATGTGATAAATAAAATCTAACTAAAAATTGTTGAACTCCTACTTTTTTTTCCGATTAATTTGCCTTTAGTCAAACCAAACATAAAACATGCGTAAAAAAAAAAGATTGCATACACTATATTTTTGCTTATATTTAAACAAATTGGGAGTGCAACCAATCGGGATTGGATGTAGTAAGAGGGACTATCCACACAATGTGACGATGTTAAGTTTAAATTTTGACCAATAGAGATATTCACATTCTAACACCTTATACGCCTCGAAGGACTACTTTCATTATAGGATACAATGGGTGAAAACAAAAAAATAACGCAATGAAATAGACTTTCGTCAACAAACAAAAAAAAACACAAAATAATAGATGTTTTGTATGGTATTTTATACATTGTATTAATACACTATACCGTATTAACTCTCGTGCATTTCTTTAATTGTTTGAGTATTCCATAACACTTCTCTAAATACTTTGTCGTATGCTTCTTCCAAATTAACGAAACTATAACAAAATTTATATAATTCCTTGTATTAAACTCCATCAATCTTTTTTTTTCAATAAATAAATTTTATTGATAAAGGTTTGAATCCAGCATCAAGTGAGCGAAACTCTACCCACCATCTATGAAGAGTTGGAGAGAGCCCACACAATCATCATGTACTCATAAGTTGGACAAAACACTATGGTCATGCCCAAAATAATAGTTAAGGAGCTTCTAGTGTGGGAAATTTGGCCAATCAAGTGGAAGCAATAGTGCTTAGAAAATAAGGATGGATCTTCTAGTGTGTGAAATTGGGACATTTGTATAAATTGCACCAACCTTTTACGGTGTGGTGATTCAATTGATCGAGGGATTTTACCTTAATTGGGACCTTTATAAAATAGATATAAATTTTATCTTGATCAAATAGCTACTGTAGTTTGGAACCTTACTCTCTTTATGATATCTATTTTATCTTGATCAAATAGATATTATTTCTTTAACCTTGCAAAACAATTTTTTATTTGATATTTTTTGCCTAATTCATTTATCGATTTTCTTGGCCATCAAAGGAGTAGTTATATTCTCTTGCTTGTCTCCCAAGCTTCAAAGTAGGTCTCCGCATAATGCAACCGTCATTTCGAAACTCCAACACAAACACATCGACAATAGCATAGTGCAATATCTTTTCTATACGACTTGTTAAACATTAAGAGAATATATTAACATCGTCACGACGATGGTTGATGGGATGAACTCTTGATAATGGAAAAAGGAAGATGGAAGATATGACAGTGCAAAAAAAATTGGACAAAAAATATCATTTTGGTAATATAAAAAATCGTTTAACAGAATTAAACAGAAAAATACAAATTCGAATCGAAATATATTATTCAACATCTTTGAAGGGTAATTGTGTATGTTATGAAACATGAGGGGAGGACGAATTGTAATATCATTATTTTTGACGAGAGAAAAGAGTAATTTTGTCTGTAATTTAAGTGACCAAAATGAAACGAAAAAACTTAAAAAACCCAAATGAAATTTAAAAAGAACGTAAAACAAAGGTATAACTTAACCTTTTTTTCTCATATGTAATAAAGAATAAACGTTATATATTTATTCATATACAACATGACTATGATCATGTAACAAAAAAATATTGTAAAAGAACAAGATTGATTGTGTTTACATCTCTTATCTAAAATATAATAATCAGTATTAAGAGGAAGTTTCAATATTGTGTTTCAAGCTATGTTCATCAAGCCAAGAAATGATGTCACCAAGAATTTGAGTTATTGTTTCATCAGCCTCACCCTCAATTAGGGCATGTTGAGCATCTTTGTAAAGCTCAAGTTTCTTGTCTGAAGAGCTTGCTTTTTCATACAATGCTTTGCTCACTGATGGATCAGTCACAGTATCAGCTTCTCCATGAAGAATGAATAATGGTAGAGTCACCTATAAACATAGTCATTACATGTGAAAATTAATAAATTTTCTTTACACTTATAATAAAAATATACGTCACAAAACATAATACGTCGATAATGCAGGTTCTTTTCTATAAACAAAGCGGTACAAGAGGTACTTCGACCCTTTTAAGGGTCGCCTCAATGTGACGATAGACTTTTATAATATCTTACGGTCTAACCAAATCCGAAATGCTATCTAGTGATGGTCTCCCCTCGTTAAAGGATGTTTTTGATGTTTTGGTTCATTCAGGAACTATACGTATTTAGAGACCAAAATGATTGTTTACTCTGACCAATATTCAAGTCATATTGCTATATCAAACTATCAAATGTGAGACTTTCAACATAATCATAGTTCTATAAATGAGCTCTATACCTAAAATATAAAGCATAACATAATCACTAATTTATTAACATTCATCAATCGAAAAAGTGTAACAAGAAAATGTAGATGTATGAGTAACAAGTTGAGTACATACTTCTTCCAATTTTTGTTCGATTTCTTCGGTAGTTTTAAGCAGTTCTACAGCAGTCCGCAGGCGCGGTTTATCCTTGTAACTAATAACATTATAGTGTGTCTGCATATACATTACTGTCAAGAATTTTCTAACACACAGATTAACCAAAAACTAACGCATCAAAAGTGTCGAAAGAAAATTAGTGTGAATGGCACAAACACAAACCTGTTCCCTCTTCTTTGGATCTTTGAATGCTGCATCTCCTATATCCTGTGTCGGGACCATCTTATTCTTCGGAAGAACATTGGACATAGCAATTAGCATTTTAACAACCAACTTTGGTGGAACCATTTTCTCTGAAATCTACGAAAACGTTGCAGGTTAAATGTAGTTTATGAACAAATCATTTCACAACTCTTAACCATGACTGTGTTTGAGAAAATGTACTTTACACATTGGTGCACAAAGAATTGCACCATTCCATGCTTTCGGTTGTTTCAAGTGTGTCTTCAACGCAACAGCTCCACCCATAGATTCGCCAAAAAGAAAGCATGGAAGAGAATTGAACTCTGGATTTTCTGCCATACAAATTAACCAAACCTTTTTCATCAATACCTTAGTATCATCAAACATCACTTCATATAGACTTTTATTATTTATAAAAGTGACTTTAATCGTCATTTTACAACGGTCTTCGAGGGGATTTAAACTCTGCCGCCTAAGGTTATGAGCTGTTTTCATTTACTTCCATAAGCGCATCAGACTAGCTTATGAAAACAGCTTATAACTTGTACAAAAACAGTTCGAGTTTTTCATTTGTTATAGAAAATGTTATACATAAGCATGTATATGATAAACGCTTAAGATATATACGCGATTAATTTAGTTGTTTATCCAGATAGAACCCAAGTACCTTTGATTTTTGCGTACTGCTCAATGACATCATCAACAAGATCATCAAAACTAGGAATATAGCCATGAAGACCTTCTGAAAGACCAAATCCTGGATAATCCATAGCAAAAACTCCATATCCACATGATGCAAGTTTTCTAGCTATTCCTGCAAATGGTTCCAATGTAACACATGATTAAGTTGATAATCCACAATATAACTCAATTTAGTTACTTATGAAGCACAGACACTCCTCGGATTAGGCATGTCCTGGTGTCAGACACGTGTCGTGTCCGACACGACACCGACACATAATTACACTAAATTATGTGATTTTTTCAAATTATTAGCAGTGTCTGTGTTGTGTCCGGTGTCTGTGTCCGTATCCGTGCTTCATAGCTTATAGCTATCATAAGTTCTGAATACCAGTTACATGCCTTCAAAGAAAAAAGTGCAAGTGTCTCCATATCCATGACAGAAAAATACTGCTGCTTTTGGCTTAGATTCTTTAGGAAGCCAACTTTTCCAAAAGATCTCAATCCCTTTTGAGTTCACCTCATAAGACTGTTTCATAGCATACACCTTATGTTATCATATTATATTAATAACAAAGGACAATTATAAGTTGACCTTGATGAACTATGTAGCACTGACACTTCATACTGAACAAGTCTTAGTCTGACACATGTGGTTTCATTTAATCACTTTCAATTTCTCAAATTATTAGTGATGTCTATGTGTCAGTGTCGTATTTGGTGTTCGAGTCTGTATCACTGCTTCATAGTTTATGATTATTAATAACTTGAAATTTTAGGATTGTATCAACATGGTCCTTCAAATTATCAATAGTCTAAAATGATCCTTGAAATTGCAAAATGTGAATCAAGTTCATCCCTATGTATGGACCTATTAAATGCATCTATGAACATTATTCACTTAGTTTCAAATTCATCCTTGACATTACCAACTTAATGTCATTATAGTCCTGGCAAATATCAACGATGGGCGAATCTGATTAACATTTTGTAATTTCAAGTATCATTTTGAAATATTTATAAAATAGGTACTAGATTGATATACTCATACAACAGCTTCAAGATTCAAGACCAAGTTGTAAATTTACCAATTCAAAGTAAACTATTTACCTCTTTCATTTCTAATCCATCACATGGAGTCTGCAAAACAGAAACACATAAAATTATTGTTATTTATATTTAATGAAATAAAAATTTACTCTCTTCAAGTTAAATGATTAAGGATTAAGGAAGTGCATGAGATGCAAATAGAGTAAAACATAACATGCCACATTGAATACAACAATAACAACAAAAGCTTATTTATTTTTTAATTAATCAAACAGTACACAACATCTAGTACAGAACCATGTTTCATAATAAACCAATCCACTCTCTCAAGCTTAATTAAAAATATTAAACTAATTTTTGATGTAATTGGTTAAAAAATTGTAAAATATTTGTAGGATGTGATTGAACAAGAAGTGATAATAGAAAATGTGTTGTTGGTAACATTTATCTTATTTATAATAATATTGATATTGACCCAATTAGCTTTGAAACAACATCCTCCTCAACTATTACATTATGGTTCCAAAATAATAAAGGACCGGGACTGTAATGCAACAATTGAGGAGAATATGGTGTTTGAATTTGTGATAGACTAAATTGAATATTCCCTCTTTAATTAATTTATGTAAGTACAAGTGCACATAAAACACATGGAGAATTTTTTTTGGCAGATGAAAAGTACAGTACTACCTATCATTAAATAGCTAGAAACTAGAACAGGTCCTCTCTCTCTTTCAAGTTTCACCTACCCTCTTAGGAGTAAGAAGTACCACCAACTACCAATCTGAAAGTCAATATATTAACTCCACCCTACGTAACAATGGTAAGGGACATGATCTCAAAACAACCTTTTACTAAAACCTCAAACCCAAAAGCATGACACAGACACAAAGTATCACACAGACACACGTATATCAAACACGACACCAAAACTAACTCGTTGACATCGATAATAAATTGAAAAAATAAATTATTTAAATGTAATTATTTAGTATCATGCCGCAACATGTGTCAGATACTAGACACGTCTCCTTGACGTAATCACATGTATATAACGAAAGGTTATATCAACAACATCACCAATTCAATGCACTAAAAAAAACATCACCAACTAAATGCAATCTTCCCAGAAACAAAAACTCAAGAAGAATAAAAATTTAATAACAAAATCCAGACCAACTTTAAAAATTCAATAAAAAAAAATAGGGTTTCATTTATTTCATCAATTCCATTATTCCATCAACAAAAACAAAAGAAAAAAGCCAAAAGCAAAAACATAAATACCTTAAATAATATATGGTCAATACCAAGCTGAATATCCTTAAAAGCCTCACGAGCTTGTCTTCTAGCAGGAACTTCATCCATTTTTGCATCCAATATCTTCTGCAATTCATCATCAACACCTGGTAACCTCTTCATCCTTGATATTTTTTATACCTTCACCTTTCTCTCTCTCTCTCTCTCACCCTTAAATTATAAAGACTTTGATTTGGCTTGTTTTAATGGCCCAGAAACCAAAATCAAATCAAACTAAATCTCATACACCACGTGAAAAAAGATATATAAAAAAAATTAATGTGAAAAGATTATTTGTTTATGCAACGAAAAAAAAGTATTCTCTTTGTTTTAGATTATGAAATGTGCCAAAAACTAGAAGGTGGAATCTATGAAGCTTCGTAGGTTATGATATTTATATTAATCATTAGTTTGTTTTTCATAAACAACAAAGAGGATCCGAAAACTAAGGTAAATCTGAGTCAGGATTTAAACAAAATAAAAAGGATAATGACACGCAAAATATTAAAACATAATAAAGATGCTTATATACGTGTAACACACACTGAGATCTTCTTAACCATAGATATTAAATTATGATTTTTTTTAATTGAGTTGAATTTAACTTATTAATAAGGTTAAAATGCCTTGTTAATTACTGATACATTGGATTTGGTCAAGAAAATAATAAGTTACTGATACATTGGTTCTTTCCACTTATGCTGATTATAATAAGGTTAAAGTGCAAAAAGTTTTTTTTTTTTTTTTATATCTTTGTTGAAGTTGATGTGAGTGAACATTTTTTTAATCTATTTTTTAATTATTAAAAATGATTTTTAATTTCTATAGTTTAAATTAAATTAAAATATAAATTTGGAATGACATATGAAAAAATAAGAGAAGAATATTCACTTTTTTGTACAAAAAGAATATTAACTTGATTTTCACTATTTGGGTTGTATATCACTAAGGTTGGAAAGGGAAAAGTATGCACTAAAATATCGACAAACAAAAAAGTTGACAAGTATGCTTTCAAAAAGAAGAACGAGAAAAGTATTCCCACCTCCTTTTAAAATAAATTTAGTTATTACCTATTGACAATGTAAATGAAAGTTTTCACAAACATTTTTTTTTTTTAACAAATTAAAATGGGATATATTAACAACAGTGATCCGCCCCGTACAAGGTGTGCAAAGAATAGTCACCCAAAAATAATTACAAGAGTTAGGCGGCTGCGCCAAGAAGCCACCTCCTAAACAAATTCAAATTACAAGAGGACACCCATACACAGAATGGGATTTTGCCACCAATCATGATACCTATAAACAAAGTTCGCCCGTGTAGACTTTAACCATAGGAAAGAATTTAATTTAACTTGTTCAACCAGAACCGAAGGGATAGTGACCGCGTTTTGGAACACACGATTATTCCTTTCCTTCCAAATTACCCAAACGGAGGCAAACCAAATCACTTTCAAAAATGTATGAGTGAATCTAGGCAACCCCGCCATTGATGTGAAATGAAGAAAATGTTGTCTGATGTTGCCAGGGGGCACCCAAGTAATGTTAAGCCAGCGCCAAACATGGTGCCAAAGAGAACTGAGTACATCACAGTGTAGGAACAAATGGGATGAGGATTCGAGCCCCCCACACCCTGCAGTGCAAACCGACTCCGTAATGGGAATGACATGTCACCGCGCCAAGTTGTCTTTTGTTGGGAGCCGATCACGGAGGAGCCGCCACACGAACACAGACACCTTCGATGGAATATGCTGATGCCAGACATCATCAACCGCAGAGCGGTCCCCGGAAGCACCGGTAGTGGTAAGAAAATGATAAGCCCCCTTCACCGAGTAGCCGTGAATAGGGTCTAACGACCATCTCCACGCATCCAAAACCTCATTCTGCAAAACAGTGTTATCAAGTAAGATAGTACACTCCCTCACACTCTCCTCCTCCCAGGCGAACAAATGACGCCGCCACACCCTCTCTACACCTCCAACCGCACACAACACCCTCTTCGCCTCTGCTACCGAACACTCCTTATTCAACATAAGCTCATATAAATGGGGAAATTTGAATTTCAGAGGAACTTCCCCCACCCATATATCATGCCAAAAGAAAGTATCATTGCCAGCGCCCACCACACGCCGACTATTATTATCTAACCACCGACCCACACCCTCTCCTAGACCCTCACGAATCCTACACATCGACCTCCACCAAGACGAGCAGTGAGAACCGCCCTACTTCAACCGCCCCCACTCCTCCCCATACCGAGCCTTCAACACTCGATACCATAAACCATCCCTCTCCACCAACATCCTCCACCACCACTTCCCCAACAAAGATAAATTAAAAGCTCCCACCCTCCGCACCCCCAAACCTCCTATCTCCTTTGGAGTACAAACAGACTCCCAATTAATCCAGGCTATTTTCCGAGTATCCTCACTACCCCCGCAAAAAAAAAAAATTTAAAATGGATTCAATAGAGGAAATTATACCTGCAGGGGCTCTGAAAAAGGAAAGAAAGTAAACCGGAAGCGAGGACAGGACAGACTTTAGCAGTACCAGACGGCCACCAAAAGAAAGGAACTTGTGATTCCACGACGACAAGCGGGAGACAATACGATCGACAACAGGTTTTCAAAAAGAGAGTTTCCTAGAATCCTCACCAATAGGCAGCCCCAGATAAACAAAAGGAATCGAACCCCGCCGACAGTTCATCACCAACGCCGCCTCAGCCAACCAAGTATCAGGAATATTTACACCCGTGAACATACTCTTGGTAAAGTTCACCTTCAACCCCGAAATCTCCTCAAAAAGTAACAACAGGGCTCGCAAAGTGCGCACATTCCTCCATCTTTTTTCACCAAGAATAATAGTATCGTCCGCAAACTGAAGGTGTGTCAGGCGCACCTCATCACTATGCCCGACACCATACCCTCGAAACAAATCCGCCGCCACCACCGCGTTCATTAGCACATTCAACCCTTCTGCAGCAAAAAGAAACAAGAACGGAGACAGGGGGTCTCCCTGACGGAGACCCCTTTCCATAGTAAACTCCTCCGTGGGACACTCATTGACCAGGACCGACGCTGATGCCGTTCCCACACACTCCGAAATCCACTTCCTCCAAGTTCTTGGGAAGTTCATTTTCTCCATGACATTGTCCAGATACGTGAAGTCAACCGAGTCGTACGCTTTTTCGAAATCCACCTTGAACACCAGTAACTCCTTGCCATGACGCCGAGCCTCATCAACCACTTCATTGGTGATTAAAATTCCGTCTAAAATTTGTTTCCCTTTTACGAAAGCAGATTGTGACTCCGAGACCACACTACCCACCACAAACCGAAGCCTATTTGCAAGAACTTTAGCCAGAACCTTATACAAGCACCCTACTTTCACAAACATTCATTGACAATAACTTGTTTTTTGAAGAATAAATATATTATTATATGGTGAAACTTTGTATTTGAGAGGGACTATTGAAACATTTTAAAAAGAACATTATTTATTAATCATTTTAAAGTAAAATTCATTATTATTTATCAATTACATATACTTTATTTAATCCCTCAAAAAAATATACTTTATTTAATCATTAAAAAATTATCAAAAATATACATAAGAAAAATTAATGTACACTGCAACAATTAAGAATGGAACCACGGTATTTTTAGTGAGTTTTCTTACCATGGAAGTTGATTAGAGAGGCAGGGATTTCTAAAGTTGGAAACTTGTTTGTTTTTCCGTTTCATGACTTTGATTTTTTATTTTGATTTGAACACGTCACCATATGAGTTGCTGGTTTTAGCCGTAAGCGTCGAATTAGGTTCAAACAGAGATGGGGGACATGTAAGATAATGTCGTAGGAATAAATTAGAAACTTTACCAAAAGAATATACCAATATAGGAAAGTATAGGACTGCTAATTTATGGCAAATTAAAATTATAAAGGTGTAGGGTTTGTAGGCTAACAACCTAAACATTATCTCTTCTAAAAAAATAAATAAACCTATTTAGAAAAATAAGATACTTTTGTAAGTTTTATCTTATTCTAGTTTACAACTCCTTCAATTTCTCTAATGCTTTGTACTATAGATGTAAGATATTTAAATCGTGTAATTTGTTGTATGACATGATCTTCGACGTTCATCTATAAACTTGAAACGACTTACCTTTTGCTAAAATTATATTTCATATACTTTGTCTTGCTTCTGCTCAGGCAGAAGACATACATTTCTAAGACTTACGAGCATGTCTCCAACCTTCCATTTAATTCATCGCTCGACTCTCCATGTAGAACAATACCATCTGCAAAAAAACATATATCTTGGTGTCTACTCTTGGATCCATTTGACCAAAGAAAAACAATAGACTTTTAAGCCAAAAACATAACAATGCAACAAAATTCAAGATCTAAGATCAAAATGAAGAAATAAAAGAATTTGTTAGAAACCCTTTCTTTCCAACACGTGTTTTAACATTCACTCTTTTATTATACAAAGCGACAGAGAAATTAAAGGAGTTGTAACCAACGTAGATTCCACGTTTCCCAGCAGGTTTTTATCAAAATGTATGGAAGGTTAGCATTTGTAATTTTGCTCGTTCAACCTCGAATAATGCAACACTAATTTAAGAGGCAAATTATACTTATATTTGTCCTGTCTCTAAGGTGGATATAACCCTCATTTTATGAACCAGTTCCAACCCATTTATCTTTGTATGTTAACTACAAAATTGTTACAAACATAGTGGTGAATCGATTGAAACACGTCATTGTTAAGTGAGTCATGTGACAATCATGTGCCAATCCTCACTCACCCTGGTTCTTCAAATAAAAAGTTACGAATAGTTCTTCCAAAAACATCATGAATAATAATAAAATTTCAGTGCAAAATAACACTTAATTACTGAACACATAATAAAACTACAAGAAAAATAGGTTCAGAAATTTATTTCATTAATACAATCATATAAATGGTTTTTGTTGCTCTTATATTTGGGATCATAACCATAATCAAGGTCAAAATGACAAGAGTACACAACTCCAATATTTCACCAAACTATTGTACACATAATCTTGATGTTATATTGTACAACAATGAGAGGATTATTTATTAAAGAAATATTAGAAGGAATATTAACTCTTAACCCAACTAACATTTTTGTCAAAGGACCTATCATCAAAACTATGAAATAACCCTTCTTTCTTTGCAAACCAAAAGAGATCGGCACCTTTTCCATCATATTGGGGATCATATGCAATGAATGAAGCATGTAAACCTTTCCATTCTGCACGACAATGTTCAGTTTTGCCTATAGGAAATCTCCAAACGAAGAAATAATTTGGTGCTATGTGAGTGACAAAACCACCCTCACTCATACATGAAAGTACAACTTCATCTGAAATAAAATTGTTGAGGCGAATATAAATAGTATCAGCATTGCATAAACCAGATACAAATGTAAGAGCAACCAACATGACAACATAGTTTAAGTTTGACATGTTGATATTTTGAAGTAAATATGATCTCATTAATCACACACACTATATAAACACACTAAGTGTATGTGTGAATTCATTAAATATAATTTTTAATAATATTATTTTCCAATAGGATTTCAAGACTTTATAATATTATACATAAAAAATAATTTCATAATATTACTTTTTCTTTATTTATATTTAATGGATATATATGTAATGCATAATATATTAATTATAGTAGTATTTTTTTAATAATCAATTCATTTAACTTGACTTTTATTTAATGGGTATAAATGTAATGCATAATTGTGGTAGTATTATTTTAATAGTCAATTCAGTTGACTTGAATTAAAGATATTTTTTTCAATAAAATAAATGCAATTCATTCAAATTGATAGAGTATATACATTGATATAATATAAATTCAAAGTCGATAAAAATAAAATTGATGGATCTGCGAGTAAACTCAAAACATGCATAATATGACAGTGTACATATGCTTACAAATAAAACTATATTCAAGTCTCCGGATTTCAATGTTGATGACGTTAAAATCATTGGTTGAATCTGCACTTAATCAAAGTTAATCCTTCAACTTGGACAAATAAACACCGCACTAAGACGGGAAATAAAAAAAAACACTACATAAAGATGAGAAATTAAAACTAACAGAATCATGTTAAGACGACAAAATCGCAAAACCAACGAAAGAAGATAGAAAATACGTAAAAATCACTTACCGAACTAAAAAAGAAAGAAAACACAATTTAAAAGAGTGATTCCAAATCATCCTTATTTGGTCAATCAAGAAAACGAAAAATAGTGACTCCATTCCATAGGCGGAGCTAGGTGAGAATGGGGAGGGGTCATGGTCGCCCCAAAATCTCAAAAATTTCATTAATAGGTATATAAACACATTTCACTTATGAGCTCCAGATTGTATGTTTGATCCATGGTTTGTTCATTTTTTTTTTTTTCCTATCAGCATTAATTAGGGTGAAATATGTTTTTGATTCCTATAAACATGTTAACTTTTTGTTTTAGTCCTTCTAAAAAAATTCTTCAAATTTTAGTCCTCCAAAAGTTTTTCATTTTCACTTTTGGTCCCTACTCTAAAGTGAACTCATATATAGAATTCATATTTTTGAATAAAATTTTGCAGAAAAACTTCTAATATTATAATAAGGATCTCTCTAAAAAAAAAGAGATTTTTTTAACAAAACAAGAATTTTATATTTTTTGCGGTTAAAAATTCATATTTAATTTACGCTTTGTTAAAGTATTCTAATTTTTTTTTGAGTGATTTTTACAATATTCTACGTATCTCTGCATAATTTCATTAAAAATAGGGTTAAATATGTTTTTGGTCCCTATAAAATTGAAAACATCTAAGTTTAGTCCCTACAAAAAAAAATTACTTATAATTTTAGTCCCTGCTAAAACAAAGTTTGTTTAATTATACTTAAACTCTTCAATTTTTGTGCAATTTTTTTGACACAAGTTTATAACATTATGAAAGGTTCATTTACTAAAATTTAGAATTTTTTAACATGAAATGAATTAAATATGATTTGTTTAAAACAAGAAAAGTTAAAGATAAAAGTAACAAAAATATGGAAGTAAAAATCAAATTTTGTGATGATTTTTTGCGGAGGAACTTTTAGTAATGTTCTTCACACTTCTACAAAAGAATGTTCGAAAACTCAATAGTTTAAGCATAATTAAACAAATTTGAATTGGGTAGGGACTAATACTGAGTGCAATTTTTTTATAGGGACCAAAAATACCATTAAAATTAAGTAAGGACTAAACTTTAAAGGTCCCAATTTTATAGGGACAAAAAACATATTTAACCCTTAAAAATATACACAAAAAAATTAAAAATAGGGACCAAACGTAGTGATTGGAAATTTTATAGGGACTGTTTGACGGCAATTATCATTAAAAGTTGAAAGAGTAATTTGTTCGTTTGTTTAAGATTTAGTTAACTATATTGTAAGATTAAAATTTGAGATTAATAAGGCGTGAAACTTGTTAGGATTAGAGTTCCTTGATCAAGCATCACACATAACCTAAAGATCATGCATGGATTCTAGCTTTCCTTTGATATTACCATGTATCCCTCTTCAATATCATTCGTGTCCAAATAATATTGTGACTCCAATTGTATCGTTTAATCGTCGATGTCTCGCACTATTAAGCGATCCAAGAGTCGTTCCTATCATTCAATCGACGATTTCTCAATCTATTAAATGATAAGAAAGCATTAAGTTTGGATACAAAGAGTGATTATCTAAACATCAATTTCATGTCTAGAATTTATGTTTGGATAGAGGATTATTCTAACCCTAGAGTCAAAAGCATTTTTCAATCACAATTAAATCAAGCATAAACAATAAAATATAAGAATAATCTCAATATCAAATCAAATGCTAGAACGATACATTTATAGATCAAAAGATTACATGTTTAGCTAAGATCAAGTACCTCTAATCCCAACAATGGAGATTTAGCTACTCATTGTCATGGAAGCCTTACAAGAATGAATTGAAATGGAAGGATTCATTACAACTTTGTGATTTCTCACCAAATGAGGAAGAATCCACCTTCTATCACTCTCACTCTATGAAGAACAAGCCCTATTTCTCTCTCTAAAGCTATTATGTAATATTATCTATGATTCTCAGAGTAAAAACTAAGACTCCTTTCAAGAATTGATTAAGGGCTATTTATAGACTTTCTCATCTGCATCAACTCGCCTCGCGAGTTCCTTTACTCGCCATGGCGAGTTGATGTTTCTTCCCCAGTGGGCTTGTGCCACGTCATCTTTGAGGAGTTTATCCGCCCTGGCTCACCTCGCAAGTAAATGTACTCGCCATGGCGATTAAAACTCTGCTTCTGCCCCTGCTGGTTCTTGATTACTCGCCATTGCGAGTTGGGGGCGAGGTAGTGGCGAGTGAATGAGCCTTTCTGCTCTTGTTTGTTGATGTCGCTCGCCACTGCGAACTGGAGGCGTATTGAAGGCGAGTAAATGAGCCTTTCTGCTCTTCCTGCCCTTTTTGTACCTTTTTCTTGTTTTTCTTCTTTGCTCGGTGTCTTGAGTAACTTTCCTGCAAAATTGGGTAAAGTACGATAAATAAAGCGTAAAAGGGCCATAATCACTTATCTCTCGGCTTTTCCCTTAATAACTTGCAAAACAAATAACAAAAGTGCCTTAAATATTCATTTGAATTACTACTTTCTAGCACTTATTAATCGGTACTTGTGTTATTATTAGTATCGTTGAAAAAATAAATAAAAAATTGAACCAAATTGAATTTTATAGCTTTTTAAATATCAAACTAGTCTCAACCGAACTGAACCAAATTAAATTGGTCATGAACCGAACCGTACTAAACTGATATATTACAGTTCAATTCCAAAAATGTTAGTAGCATTTTGGTAATCACATTACATTGTGCCTCGATCTGATGTATCAATTTGATTGATAATGGATTTGACAACAACTAAACTATATATGTTGGTGAATGGTAATGGATTACAAATACACTTTACCAAGATAATGCACAAGTGGTTCCAAGAACTCATGTGAGAAGCAATGCTGTGGCGAATCAAGAGCGGTAATGGGGAAATTCCCCACCCCAAGTTTAGTTTCAACATAGTTGGCCAAATACTTCTCTGGGTCCTTTAAGTTTCATGTTTGTTTCAGATAGATCCTTTAAGTTTCTAAGCCTTCATACATGTCCTTTAAGTTTTGAGTTTGTTTCGGATAGGTCCTTTAAGTTTATAAGGTTTCAAATAGGTCCTTTAAGTTTAGAGTTTGTTTCAGATAGGTCCTTTCTATCAACCTCTTTTAAGCCAAAGTTAAAGGACCTATCTGAAACCTTATAAACTTAAAGGACTTATCCGAAACAAACTCGAAACTTAAAGGACCTATCTGAAACCTTATAAACTTAAAGGACTTATGTGAAACAAACGTAAAACTTAAAAGACCTAGGGAAATATTTGACCAACATAGTTTCTAAAACTGATCGCAACCTTATACTCGATATAATCAATAGGCATTTTGGGGTACAATTCAGAATCATGGATTTATATGTGTATAGGAAGCATTATCCCTAACATGTAGATATAATGATGTCTTTGCCTAAAGGTTATAAAACTCCTATTTTTGCCACCTTTTATGGGGAAGATGGCAAAGCCGACTATGAAGTATATCGGAAGTTTTACTAGGCCTCTGATGTTACTAAAGTAAGCTAGATATTTGATTATTTGCTTTAAGATAAGTAGATTTAACTTCAAGATAGTCATAAAATTTCTCTAACTAAGGAGATCAATGGAAAGAGATATATGAAATGTCATAACTCTTATAATTACTCCAGGAATAATTTCACAGACTTCCAAAAAGTTGTTCAAAAGGATATGAAATAATTGTAAAGATGGCCATTAACATATACATTTTTCCAACCATGGATATGGTTATGGTATCGTTCTTTAAGCCTACTAGATTCAAAACGTTTTGAAGAGAGAAAAAGGTGACCATGTAGGTTTGTTAACTCGGTTTGTATGAATATTATATATTATATATAAGACCATTCTATTTATTCATTTTAAATGGTGAATTTCTAGCTACTATAATGCTTGACAATAAAAAAAAACTAATATCTAGATCAATAGAGATTGGATTTGATTGATTTGGCTATGGTTTGACCCAAACATAACAAACAAAATAAAAACTAAACCAAATATTTAATTAATTTTGATTCAAATTTCAAGTTAATTTGGTCATTGTTTTTGTTCTTACACCCGCTCAACTCACATTTCTACATGGCGTTGACAAAGCCAAACAATTCAATATTTTTAAGAGGATGTAAGAACAAAAACAATAATCCGATTAACTCGAAACTCGCACGCATAAGTAAAGATTTTGAGTTTGAATCCGGGTTACCGGTCACAACGTCTAGCCTAACAATTCCAGTATTTATTAGTTGAGTTAGAATTTATGAAAGTTTTTTTTAAGATGTACTACTAATAAAAGGGAATATATTTTTGGTGTATTCTATTTTTAATATACATAAATTACCTTAACCTATTTGAGATTTGTCTAGTGTTTGGTTTGAAATCTTTGAGTATTCCTCTCAAGATCTCATATTTGATTCCCGTGATATCAATTTGGATATATTTTTTTGGTCAAATACTTCCCCGGGTTCTTTAAGTTTCAAGTTTGTTTCAGATAGATCCTTTAAGTTTCTAAGGTTTCAGATAGGTCCTTTAAGTTTTGAGTTTGTTTCGGATCGGTCCTTTAAGTTTATAAGGTTTCAGATGGGTCCTTTAAGTTTGAGTTTGTTTCAGATAGGTTCTTTCTATCAACCTCCGTTAAGCCAAAGTTAAAGGACTTATCTGAAACAAACTCGAAACTTAAAGGACCTATCTGAAACCTTATAAACTTAAAGGACCTATCCGAAACAAACTCGAAACTTAAAGGATCTATCTGAAACCTTAGAAACTTAAAGGACCTATGTGAAACAAACATAAAACTTAAAGGACCCAAGGAGGTATTTGACTTTTTTTTTTGAAAAAGCTAAAATGGAATTTATTAAAATCGCAATGAATCATAACCAGCACAATGAGTGCTAGGTTAGGAGTCTTAAAGTAGCAACATACAAAGAATAGATGGGGAGCCCCCAATGAAAAATCCATACACCCGTGAATCAAAGAAAAAATCCAAAAAACTTATAGGAAACGCCTCCAAACAAAAGGCTATCTCCAAAATCAATAAATAGAAACACCAAAACAAAACTAACACCACGATCAACAAAACAACATAAACAAAAGTTGTACCAAAATCTTTAAACATCGTCACAACTGCCACAAAAACAACTTCCACCACCCACATTCCGCTGCTCGCACACAAACCCCAAACACCAACTTAAAAACCTACACAACAACTAACAACCTTTGAAAAACAGCCAGGAATAAAACCCCAAGCACCACCATTAGCTCTCCCAAGAACCTTCATCCAAAACACATCTCACAAAGAACCGCAAAAGCCAACCAAAAATCAATGTACCATCATACAACAAGGAAAAAACATAACCACCACTAGCCACAATTTTTACATATTACATGTATACACAGATATGTTCTGACTTTAAATGGACTTCCCACAAATAGATAATTAGATTGATCCTCTCAAATTAATCAATTCTTAGGTCAAATACCAAATTTTATGAAAAAAAACTTTTAAATCCATTAATTATGATTCGGTTGCTAAAATTTACATTTTTTAAAGGAAAATTTACATTTGTTAACTAACTTGTATGAATGAAAGCAGAAAAATACCTCCAAAAATAACAGAAAGATAAATATGTTAATGTGTATTTTGCCTAGAGTAAGTTTGTTTGATATGTTGAATGTGTACCACGTGTTCAGCCTAAAATAGAAACCATAGCACGTGTCATAACATAAATGATAGCAAGTCTAAAGTGAAGTGTGAAAATTAATTAATTAATTAAAGATTTCGTCAATTTGCATCCCCATTTTTATGCGTAAATCACGCGCATGTTTATAAAATCATCATATGAATAGATTCCTATTATATATTTTCACAAAATATTGTTTTTTATGACTTCATTTCGATGGAAAAGTCAAAGGGAAATTATAACTATGAGTTCATGGAGGCCAGCTTTGATATGTAGATTTGTTGGTCTATGATGTGTGTATATTTCTTGAAGTGGTTGCTTTACAACTAGCACAAATGTTCATCATGCCACTAATTCTTGAAAAGTTAAATGGTTTTTTTGTCTCTCACAATTGAAGTTCTATTCAAGCTATCGTCATTAGTCGTCACTATGTATTGCTTTTTCTTGATTAATTTTATAAAATATATCTATTTTGATAAAGAGTTAAGTTTGTATTCTTGGATGTAAACCAGGGATTGATCTCTAGTATACAACGTATGATAATGTGCGGTTCTTCTCGTTTTTAGATAAAACCAAATCACATTGAAATGATAGAGATCCTGAGATCGTGCTCTCTAAGGGTGTGTTTGGTGTAAAAGAGAAGTTGTGAAGAGAGAAATAGGTAAGAGAGAGTTTGAGAAGAGAGAAAGATGTGAGAAATAGGGTAGATTTGATGGTTTGTTTGGTATGAGAGAGAAATGAG
>Ga0228710_1001181_pt1 | contig 38211 bp, 22 predicted proteins | sample MedpolnodulmetaG_FD_177995 | JGI IMG/M metagenome (GOLD analysis project Ga0228710, IMG submission 177995) | Root nodule microbial communities from Medicago polymorpha collected in Santa Monica, California, United States - pink nodules | ecosystem: Host-associated > Plants > Roots > Nodule...
TTTCCACTGTTGCGTATTAATTATGAACCATGTTGTTGAACCTTTTTGAATTAAGATTTTTAATTAAGTTGTTTACGTTGAGGCCGTAGTGCCAAAGTTGTTGAACTATGAATCTATTTTCCGCTGCTATGTCATTGAAAATTTGGCAAGGTTGTTTTAATAAATAGTAACTTTACTCTATTTATACAATTTGGTAGTGTGACATTCCGTTTTACGTTGAATACTCTGATTATTTGTATTATTTACATTGTTGGGAAAACGGGGTGTTACAATAGACGTTGGTACTGTAACATAACATAATATTTTAATGGCATAGTGTAGTAAACAAAAGAAAAGCCGGAGCTTTGGCAAAATATAAATAGTAACAATATGTCTTAAAAACAATACTACACAAAACACTACACATTACGAAAATCTTTCTTATAGACCACATTTGATTTAACATCGGTATCTTCCCCGTCTTGATCATAATTTTATGTTTTAACAAAAATCGATTTTGTGAACCTATAAGAAACAATCGTTATCAACTATAAGTTGTACAATATTAAATGGTGAATTTATGGTTTATTTCAACGGATTATAAAAAAAGACAATATAAAATAATATTGCAATATTCTTTCAAGAGATTATACAAAATGTTCAATTTTGTGCTTAATGGTTCTTTTATGGTTTATTTCAACGGATTATTAAAGAGGCAGTATTAGATAGGCTTGACAGATTTTAATGATATACTCCCTCCATCCTATATTATAAGCAAAAAAAAAAAACCATACTTACTAAGAAAACTAAAACATAGTAGTTTGTAACATAGTTTTTTGTGTTATCTTTGAAATAAGTTTTATAGGAAGATGTAAACACAATTTTCATTGGCAGTTGATTATAGAGAAAATGAAAAAGAGAGCAAATTGAATGCACTTAGCATTTAATTTTTCTTTGAAAAAGATAATTTTTGAAAAAACATAATTAAATATGTTAAAAGTTGGTCTTTTTTGCTTATAATTTGGGACAAAGAAATATGTAATTTTTGCTTATAAGTTAGGACGGAGTGAGTATTTCATAGTGCATTTATGTTTATTTCAACGGATTACGAAAAAGGCAATTATATTGGGAAATTCGAATCCCTATTTAGTCGAAGTTTCAAACTTTGGTTGTATAATAATGTATTGTGATATTGAGAAGAAAGATTTTCTTTCGTTTTATGAATGACAACGAAAATATTATGTCGTAGTATAAATAGGGATTCTAACTAAAAATTGTGCTTATTTATTTTATAAAAAAATTTAATCAATTTTCAAGAATCACATTTTACATGCTAGCACATTAATATGTTGTTCGTTATTTAATTAGAACGACAATACTGTGAAGAAAAAAAATCGATTATTTCAAATATTAGAAAGACAATCAACGAATTATTTTTAAAAATCTTTTATAATTCCTTTTTTACATAGTCAACTTTTAAAAGTAAATGGAAATGTATACCAATTAATTACATATTGATAGTCATTAAAAGAGGAATTATATTGGGAAATTCGAATCCCTATTTAGTCGAAGAAATATTCCTTGGTTTTATAATAATGTGTTGCGATATTGAGAAGAAATATTTCTTTTCGTTTTTGAATGACAACGAAAATATTATGTTGTAATATAAATAGAGATTCTAAATAAAATTTGTGCTGATTTATGTTATAATTTTTTTTTAAAAAGTTTCAAGAATCACATTTACTTGCTAGCACATTAAGGTTGTTCGTTATTTAAATAATTTTTTTTCTCTAAATAGAGATTTGTCTAAAACTTTGAAGATCAAATCCATGTTTTTGTGGAAGATGTCGAGTGTTAAACAAAATCAATTATTCGTTATTAGCAAATTTCAGTGTTTGGAGGGATAAATAAATAAATCATTATTGATTCGCCGCTATTGCAACACACAATTTTTGTTATAGAAATATAATCGGCAAAATTATAACGACAGTAAAAAATTATCTAAATAATGCTAACACCACAATTTAGATAAAAGAAAGCAATATTAAACGCAATACCAATTTCAAACAAAAATGAAATTAAGTAAGTAAGACACGAAATTTTATTCAAGGAAAAATTGTTTGAATAAGGATTACAAAACATAAACTTAATTGACGAAGTACTTAATCAAATATCCAAGGAAAAGTTAACTTAAGAAAAACAAAAATTAAACAAAAATTCGTTCCACCAAGAGGCCGCATTCAAATTCCTATTTGCGGATGACACGAAGGTAAAGAGTCTCGTTCTTTCTAGCAGATGGTGCACCAAGCAGTATGCGGGAACCTTGACGAAGATTGCGAGCAAGAACTATTCTCTTCCACCCACCTCCAATTTTGAAATGAGCATAATTAATATTGTCATAAATCAGAGTGCAATCCCGCACGTTGTCATTGTCATCCACAATCTTCAAAGTTGTAGTCACATCCAATACGAACTCACAAAATCCTATCAATGAAAGCTCCTGCAGTGCAAAATATAACATCGTTAATTTAATACCTTACAAACGCTGAGAATACAATCAGTAATATTAATTTTTACTCATCCACCATCATAGTCTTCAGAAGTCAACTTTTTTTCATAGGAACATGAAAAATTAATCTGATCATGGACAAAGGGGATGGTAAGACATCAAAGTTATTGAAAGGAACAACCTGTTTCTCAAGCTTAAAAATCATTGATGGGGTAAACCTAGGAATTGACATATTCCTTCGAAACCTATCCTTCAAATGGATAGCAAACTTATCCATACTAACAAACACCATATTCACCCAGGATCCGAGACAAAACACCGTAGAAGTCTTTTAGGGCATGCCAACCCGTAGTCAAGTAAATGTTGCCATTGAATCTCTCAACCAACACCTCAAATTCGTTGTTTTTAGAATACACCAGATATGCGTAGCGTCCAATTTGGTCTCCAAATTCATGAATAAACATTGTTGGCAAGAGAACCATGCCCTAATATTAAAAAAAAATACGAATCAACATGCTAATAGATGAATCCGAATGGAAAGGATGATCCGAACAAAAGCATTCGGAAAGAAAGCCTTACGTGTAGAGTATCAAGCTCAACAATACGTCTTGTACTTTGTACGGAGATCATTGACAACCTTCTCAAGTTCGGATGTGGGATTTGGGTTCAACGGGACTGGCAACAAAACACCTACAAACATGTCAGTATTACGACAACCTCTTTTAACTTTGTATTACATGATAAGATATTTAGCAAATCCTAAACTTATTAAAGCATGATAAGACAGCAGAGCTTGTAGGTCATTGTTGATCATGCTTTTGTGAATGTGATGGGGTCTGAAAGGATCAGAGTAAAAGTAGAGTGAATAAACCTTGTTTATATTTCAGGTCTATTTCAACGGAATATAACAAAAATAAATAATAGTTAGGAAATGGTTGTGGAAAAAAAAAGTTCGATTTAGTGTATAAAAAAGGCAATATTAGATAGGCAAGAATTACATTTCGATTATTTCAAATATTAGAAAGACAATATTATAAAGGCAATATTAGATAGGCAAGAATAAAAATTCGATTTTTTAATCATCCATTCAGTGTGAAAAAAAATTCGATTATTTCAAATAATAGTTGGCTATGAAAATTTATACCTATTAATTACACATTGATAGTCATTAAAAGATGAATTATATTGGAAAATTCGAATTCAATATTTCAAGGTAATTAAAAGATTAATTTAGGGGTAAATAAGTCATTAGAGATTGTAAAAGAGTTTAAGGAGGGAAGTCTTAGGTTTAAGATCAAGGGTTGAGATTAAGTTTTGATCTATCCAACGGTCAACATTCATTGCTGCCAAAAGTGATTAGGTTAAAATTAGGTTAAATGTTGCTTGACCGGTTAAGCTTTATGAGTATGAGATTTCTTAATTAACAAAAAAAAAATAGCAGCACCTAGCCAGCATCTTTGACAAAATTTGATCCAATTTGCAGGACAACACGACCGCATGGATAAGAAACAACATCGTCGATTAGTTGTAGAGATTAAGAGAAATTCATAATTAAAATAAAAGAGAAAGTGAATTATTGTAATGCTTAAAAGATGTTGAGGGCATTTTTGTCAAAAATAAGTGAGACTTGTTAATTTTCTCCTTCATTTTTTAGATGAGTAAGTTAGCAACCTCATCCCCGTGAGCTTAACTCAGTTGGTAGAGATACTGCATTTTATATGCAGGGGTCGGGGTTCGAACCTCAAACATTCCACTTCTCCATAATTAAATTGTGTGAGCTCTAGCCACTAGGCTACTTGAAAAAAAAAAAAATTAGCAACCCTATAAATGGAGTACAACTTCAAATTTAATAGCAAAGAATATTCACCCAACTACTCATTCTTCTCTCTGTCACTCCATTATGGTTATCCTTATCCTTATTAAAATGAGATAGAGGTAAATGTTTAATCTGTGAAAATAAGACTATCCACAATGCAGCACTCCATTTGAGTGCTTAAACGGCCTCCGACCGTACACGTCATTCGTTTTATAATTAATACTTAATAAGCATTCAATCTCTCCAACCCAGCACCTCTAAATAATTATTAATTGGGTCCCTGTAATAACTCTATCATTAAATTTTAACAATAATTTATATATTCATTCATAATTATATAATTTTAAAATATTGTAGTAATTTAATTATAAATTATAAAAAAAGATAAAACTTATTTGTTGTTTTGTTTAAATCCAATCACTGTATGTTTGTTATGTTTTTTTTCCATTCAGATGGGTAAATTATTTGTTATTTTAAAAAAGTTTTTGTTGAAAATTTAATCTTGATCGATTAAATATTACTCTTCCAACTAATATATAATTTATTTTTTAATATTAAAATAGTACAACAATTGAATAGAGAAAAAAATAGAATTAATTGTACATATAGGACCCATGAGTAATAAGAGAGAAGGTGTCTATAAAAGCACTCATCTTTATAAGTACCGTATTAATTGGTGTCACACTGAATGTGTCTATTTAACATGATGTTAAATAGGGGAAGGACTCCCTGTTGTAGATGGTTTAAGAGATGATTGGTGAGCTATCATTGGGGTATTAGGGTTGTTGAGAAACAAATTATTTACTCTCTTCCCTTCGATCATTTTCAGATTCCTTGAATATTTGATTATATGTGTGTGTATAGTATCATAACCAAGCTAAGCCAAATATAGAACATTGGAGTAGTTTTTTTTTTTTTTATGAGCACATTTTTCAATTCAAAGATATTTTTGTACATCTTAAAGCAATCAACACTTCTTTATGCTCTATTTCTCTTCTCCTTTCTCTTATACCAATTTCTCTCAACAACTTCTATTCCAAAACCAAACACCGTTAGAGTCTTAAGTTCAACGACTATGCAAAATGAACTTGTGATAAACAAAATGGTATGTATGAAATGAAGTACTGAAAAATCATACAACTAATCAATAATTTTTTACACAGGGATTCAATGACAACTCATTGATTTGGACCCGTTACTTAGCTAAGAATATTTATGTTAATTTTTTCAGTTTCCGTGAATAGAACATTTCAAAGTTCGTCAATAGTTCTATATACGTTTATAACAAAACTTAAACAAATTCTAAAATAAAATTGAGTGTGACAATCAGAAATATAATACAGGAAGCTGTTTGTACTCATCCAAAAGTTTTGGTATATCATCCATGCGCAACTGCAACAAGAGTAAATGAAGACAGTCAGAAAAAGAATGGTATTGTAACTTTTAGAATTATAATATAATGTTTATTCAGTCTCTTTGCCTAATAACTCAACCTTCTATAATCTATACCTGTGAAACGTTTGTGACATGATAAAATCGATGCATCACGTGTTCGTCAAATCCAGGTTGCTGGTCAGATGCACTCTTTCCTCTAATGAAGTTAAGAAAGAAAAACAACACAAGCCAAACTATTCATCAGTAAAGTTTGAAAACAAAATGAATTACTCAAACTAAAAAAAATGAATAAACAATGTAGTTCTTACAGATGAAGCCGGTGAATTAGACGTTGGTAATCCCGGAGCAATGGTCCAAGCTCTTTGAGTTTGATCATATTTGGTTCAGCCTTCTGCCAGTGTTCGCGGAGTGCCTCAATTGCCTTGTTATCGGAAATGGAATACCATTTCAATCAAATTACTTCTATGATACCAACGTACAGAAAAGTTTGTCATAACTAAAGGAATGTTTTAATTTACCAGTGAATTTGCAGAAGCATTTTCACCTGCTAATCTTGATGCTAATTCAAGAAGCTCTTTGTCTTCCAACTCATTCACAATTGGAAGCATAGAATTGGACTGTGAAACTGATATTTGTAATCTTCGTTGCAGTTCTGAGAGAGGAAACTTCTCTACTTGGTTTTCCTGGCAAAGGTGATGGCAATAAATTAATTCAAGAAATTGAGTTGGATCTATTAAATAACAGGAAGTATTATATCTACTAATTTAACCTAAGTTTTGTAATATTCTCTTCAAATTAAGAGAAGTATCGAGAAGACAAGAAAGTGCTATGAAGATAAGGCAAAACAAGTTTAACCAATACCTGGAATTGAGGTTGAAAGTTACCATTTAGTGACGCTGCATCTTTACTTTCAGAAATATTTCTAGGTGGAGATTCAGTTAACCTATTTGCAATTGGGTCATCTGGTAAAACAAGCAACGTGAGGGGAATTTAGATTTTTATGTGCCTCTGACTCTTTACTAGTCAGTTCTTTTAACATTTATCTTATGAGATTGTATCTGAATTTAACAATAATAACAACAAGAAGTTTGAAGACCTTAAAAGCACAATAAATACCTTGAGGGACTAACCACCATGGCTCGCCATAAGTTGATTTTCCATCAAAGCCACCGATTAGCAGATACCGTGAACCAATAGCTGTCATAGAGTGGTATGCTCGGGCAGGAGGGGGTTCGTTGCCTACGGATAGCCTCTTCCACGTTGCTGAAACTATACGAACAGAAGTACAAACAATTAGCCTGCCAAACAACTTAAGTAACTGAACTTAGTATTTCTCCAATAAAATTATTGATTATCTGCATGACATAATTTAACACAAAGGAAGGCAAATATATGTGATTTGTTTCAAAATAATGCATCTGAACTGAATACCATGTTTTGCAAACTTCGCTCTTCAGTTAAAGTTAAAGCAACATGTGACATACACAATTTTTCATTCAAAGACATGATTTTGCATCATTAGCTCGTTTATTTATTTTTCAAGAATAAGGTATTATCATCAAATATTAAATATTCTACATGCCTTTTCATTTACTTGAAACATAAATAATTCTTCTTCAACCTCAAAAATGTTTCAATTATTATAAGGTTCCAAAAGCAAGAAAGTGTACGTTTGTAACTTCCTAGGATCAAGATTTGTGAAGTACACGGGCTCTTAAACTGATTGTATGCTAAATTCATGAGATGAAAGCCAGATATTTATTATTTTGCATACATTTTAATGTTCATCAAGCATTCTTCAAAAATAGTACAAATAAATAAAATAAAAACATAAAATGAAGCTAATAGCCCTCCTTGGATACTAGAGGTCAACTCCTATAAAAAAAAACCAAAGACTTCTGATTAATGAAACCGGAATCTCTGAATTTCCAACCATAGAAGAAAGAAAATAGAAACAGACACCCTTCATGTAGCTAACATGCACCATATTCATCTAGTTTTCTTTTTTCCCTCAAAGTATTTTGCAGTCCCAAGTCCCAACTATAAATTAATGTGCAATGATGCCAGAGAACATCAACAAGTTGACTTTAAATGGAACAGATCAACAATAGAAAGAAAGAATTTCATGGTTCCAAAAACAAGAACGGTATAGATAAGCATAAGCCTGCCATCATACCAGACAGGCAGACTGGAAGTTCTCACCTCTGTCCAATACAACACAATCATTGTAGTAGATATCATAACGACTCAACCATCCACCGGTCCCATGCCCGCCAAACATCAACAACTGCAAAATCAACTCCAACATTAATAAAAGAAACAAACAAATGATATGATTCTAAGTTAAAGCGGTAAATTCATACAATCACATGGATGTATTAACAAGTCTTGTGGGGTAACGATTAGTTTTTTATTATTACTAGCAACAAGCCTTCAACCACCTTCACATGTCTGACATGAACATAACGGCCAGCCTTTTTAGATAGTGTTTGGCTTAGATCTTTTTAGGTTTTTCTTCTCCTTAAAAGCAAAAGATAGACCAAACACATTTTGAGAAAAAGATATTCGACGAGAGTATGGGCATTGTCCAAAAAATTCTTGATCGGGAATACTGTGAAGTGTTTCTAGAGTCTTCCAGTCAGTTATGCTAGCTTGGCACAACAGAGAATCAGTTATCAACAGCATTTTTAGTAGGCGTAGCTGTTAGTGTTGGTTGAAGTTTTGTTAATTTGATTAGCTTATTTTGCAAGTTTTCAGTAGCTATAAACACTATTGGACTCAGAAGATCAATAATGCATTCAGTTTTTACATTCTATAATCAAAATTTAATTCTCTCAAATCTTTCTCTTCTCTCTAGACTCTTAACATCATGCTCCATGGAAGGTTCAATATACTGTCAGATTCACCGGATATTCGAGATATCGTAAGACTTGCTATGTTGTACCCGTCATGGTAATTTTAAACAATTATATTTGTGGAAAGATATTCTGATTTCTGAAGTACTGAAAATCAATTGTGTGAAGAGTAGAAACACTAATCTGAATATATAGACTAGGCTCTAACTACTGGACTTGTTTAATAGGCCTAATACGAAAAGCTAATATTAACATAATATGTGCCCGCAACAATAATTACTTATTTACAACAATATTAAAATTTACCAAACAATTTTCAACTTCCAAATAGTTTTAAAGCCAAAAAAACACCAAACAACTTTAACTTTACTTTTGAAGCTCTTATTCCATCTTTAACTTTAAAACAACAATTAAGTTGTAAAAAGTTGGGCTAAACACTACCTTAATACCTAGCCTTCAATAAAAATTTAAAAAAAAAATTGTAGATTATTCTATTGCAGAATAAGGTAGGAACAGTACAAACATCCATTTTTTACAGTAAAAGACTAAAAGCAATCTAAAATATAGCAAAAGTAGAAAGATAAATAAGGATTGTGCAAATGTGATTACATAGTGTCCAGCATTTGTAACTGAATGGCCACAACGGGGAGATGGAGCTTGACCTGGAAGCTTTAACTGAGTCCAACCGGGTGTTTCATTCTCTTCCCTCCACAACATATACAAACTATAAGTACATAATCCAATTGAATAAGGAGCCACAAATATTTAAATTTAGAATAAAAAAAAAAGTATGAAATAGTGCAAATATAATCATGTTCTGATCAAAACAGAGACAAAGGGACGCAGATTGTACTTTGCAACCGAAAACACATATTACAGAATACACGCCATTTGTTGCCAATCCTCCAATGACCCATTGCCATACGTGTTCAACTCATAATCCTCACCCTCTTATGCTTTTTACCTGCCATTTCCCATCTTCTCCATATTCTGTTGAATCTATTCTGTCCCCGTTATGTCCTATCTCCATTTCTATTTTTTTGAAGAAGCTAAACTAACCCCCTCAAATTGGCACCAGAGAGAATCGAACCTGAGACCTTGAGGAGGAGCACACTCCCAGGTTCCAAGTCAATACCACTAGGTCAACCCAAGTGGGTTCCTATCTCCATTTCTATTGACATGCTAAGTTGGATTAAACTGAAATGTTGGTTGGGTTTTCTACCAATGTTATAATCTTGTAGAGAAAATGTGCTCTATATAGTATGGAAGGGACATGTCAAACTGCTAACTTACATTCACAAGTCAAGATTTTCTCTATAAAAAGGAAGCCTTTTCCACCTCTAAATGGACTGAAGGCTTGTTCGCAAACTAAATTGTCCCATCACCACTTGAACATATATATCTTATGTAAGTGTGCTCAATCAATTCTACAAGTTTCGAGTGCTATTCATACTTGGATACTATTAAATGGCAACCAAACCGGGGACTTTAAGATAGAAGACATACTCCAATAATTTACATTACAAACATGTATGCAATATTTTATTACAGGAATTTATGTTGTTATTAGAGACTGATTGATGTCTTGGAGAAGTAAGAAGCGAGGTGTTGGCACAATAAGTGCAGAAGGAAAATATTGAGTGAAGGGACACTGAAGGAGTTTTAAGGAGGTCCAAGGTTCAAACCCTAGAAACTAACATAACCACTAACTTACCAAACATTTTCCTATCCAGGAAAAAAAAAACTAAATAGTGAAAAACATTTCATACAAGAGATCACATTTAATTTTAAATTTGAAGAAATTCAACAACCTTCGTAAGAAGATTTAGCAACCAACATACCACAGAGGACCTGGACGTGACAATAACAAATTGCAGTCTACAACTAAATATTAAATAAATGACATCTTGCTTGATAAACATATAAATATAGCAAAAAAATATCTATCTATACATACCTTCTTCTATAAGGCCCTTCAAGGCCCACAAATCACCCATAATTGGTCCACCTCCTCCTGTCAAAGTCAGGCCAGAACACTCATTTCAGTTAATAACTTCGTATGAGATTGAAATCGCATCCGCAACAAATAATATACTATATGCTCCCTCCATTTATATTTACATGAAAGATAGGGAAATCAAAGCAACATGATTATCAGGATTGGGGGGTTATTCCAGTCTCCAGAGCAGGACACACCCAGTGCTTACCAAAATCCCAAAGAGACTATCATAAACTAAAAATGTTGATTTAGAAATTAACTTTATCATGACACACGTGTAGGGGAAAGTGGTTACACCTTAGAATGAACATTGGAGTTTCAGATGGGTTTATGAAGGTCAGCCGTGCAACAGCGGAGTACTTTGAATACAGAAAAGATTGACAAAAATTCTAAGTTCAATTTTATTAGCTACATTAAAAAAAAAGGGTATATAAGTCATGCAAATTTGAAATTTCATTTATCTTCTTGCCACTAAAGTCAAACCCAAAGGAAGTGATGAATCCTCTCCTATATTTTTTTCCTCAAATCTTCTCCTATATTGTAACTAAGAAAATAGTGAAAGCAGTGAGATGCACATATGCATCATTGTTTGAGAAACAAAAGACATGTTGTTTTAACATGAAAAATCACAGAGTACAAATAGAAACAAAAATTGAGGGACAGAATCAAGAGATAGAAATTCTTTATTCAGAAGGACAGCGTTTGAAACATTGGTATCTCAAAAAAATGCCTTTCCAATAAATATATTCTGCTTTTGATTTCTTAGAAAATACCCTAAGGGCGCCCATAAATATTTGACCTTTTTAATTTGGATAAAAGGACTGGTATAAACTCGTTAAAGATATCAACATACAAGCAAATCAATTCTTAAACAAGGAGAATTATGAGACTTCACCTCTTCCACCATAAACAAGCAACCGTTTTTCGACCATTGTGGCAGTATGCCCACATCTAGGCTGTGGCAATGTTCCAGAGACTGAGAGCTCAGTCCACTCAAGGGATACTATGAAAGCAAGAAGACAGCGTTACCAGTTGTTAGAACTGCATAAAAGGCAATTGTGTTTTCAAGAGATAAAACCCAAATCCCAGAGATAGAAAAATACTTGTGTCCAAGACATAAACATCGGATAGCCACTTTTTTCCATCCCATCCACCATACCTGCACCATTAACAAATATTTTAATTTAGTCCTAATCTTATCCAGTCAATTGGTATAAGTAGTCAAATCAAATGTTATAGGTCTAACATAACAATCTTCCGGTTCCCAATAGATGAAGCTGCAGCGAAATCTCGCGGCGAAGGTAAGTCACCAAAGCCAGTTAGTTCAGACCATTGCCATATATCTTGATTAAACAAAGTCGTTCATTCCAAGTGCCAACATGCCAAGAAAGCATTAGTACCAATTTCAAACATTTCAAGTCTCACAAAATGAAAGTTATCACAAAAAAATAACCCAACAAATATAATACAGAGTGTCTTACCAGTATCCAAAACCCAAAAGTCCCCCAACCTGTAAAATTCAGACATTATAATGAGAACAAAATACACAAACACACACGCACACAAACATAAAATAGCAAGTGATTTGAGACTTGAGATGCATTAATCTTCACCATAAAAACTATGAAAGCAAAATTTATTTTACTTAAGGAAATGGAATATGCCATGTCAACCCATAAGTTGTTTTCGGCTTATTTCCACATGCTCTCCAGTATAAACTATAAGCTATTTTTAGAAGCTAACTTGGAGAGCTTATGGAAGTAGGTTGAAAACAGCTTATAATAAATATGCGATAAATTGTTTTCATAAGCTCTCTCAAATAGTCTCACAAGTGCTTATGCAAGTATATAAGCTCAATTAAGTCAATCCAAACATGCCCTTTATCTTTTGTTATAGAAATAGCTTATACATAAGCACTTATATGATAAGTATATAATTAAGTTGCTTATCCAAATAGGGACTAAGTATAATCAAGATTAACTCTTTCTCAATGTATTTTAAGTGATCTACAAAACATGCAATGATAAAATAGTGTGAGAAATGAACAAACTGAAACAGTAACTAGACCTTTGACCACCAGAACGGCCACCAAAAACAAACATATGACAATCAATAGCAACAGCAACATGAAATGCTCGTGGAGTGGGACCCACGTGTCCATCTGAATCACTTCCAGTACACTCCGGTTGATACCATAGCTTAGCTTCTGAAAATTTCAACAATGCAAAACGAATAAAATTCCAAATTTTGATAACAACCCACAAAAAAAGAGAGAAAAGGGTCACCAACCAATATCATAGACAAGAATATCAGTGAGAAATTTTTTGTCGACAAGACCACCGAAGACGACAACCTTGGATTTTCCGATATTAACAGCGGAATGACCGCTACGAGGTTGAGGAGGTGTTCCAGCATAATCCGATGATGATGCTCCAACCCAGTAATACATTTTTGGTTTCAATTTTCCGATTCCGATCACGATATTCGATCAACGTTCTCTCTTCTATTTTCTTTTCTGGGTTTATTTTCTTTCAGGTTTTAACAGATTTTGTAGCTCCAGTAAAAATTAAAAAAATAAATTGTCGGTATTTTTTTTTACCACGTTGTTATCGGCTTTGACTAGTAAATTTTATAGTGTTTGACTAATAATTTTTTTCCTTTGAGGAGAGTGTTTTGACTCAAAAGTTAAAAAACAATTTAATATGTTTACATTTGGTTTTACTCCTGAACATTTAAATGAGATTATAAATAATTTTTTCAACTTAACTAAAAGTCTTAAATTTGTATTCAACCTTAAGAATGCATCAATTTTAAATCTCTTAAAAAATAAAGTTGTGTTATTTATTGTGGTTTTATCTAACTCAAAGATTTAGTCTATGCGGGTTGGCATAGAAATTAACAATTGTCATTGTACCAAAAGGAAAATTAACAATTATCATACTTATATTAGTTATCTTTTTAAGATTTTTTTTTTTTGATAAAATCTTTCTAAGGAGTTATTTTTTTAAGATGTTCTGGTGAAAGTTTGAGTGAAGTTAAAAACTCATCTTTAAGGTTATTCTCTAAATCGAAATTCATGATTGATATTCATAAATATTCTCTTAAATATTTATGTCAAATGTTAAGACAAATGTGACATATCTGAAAAACATAATAATCAACACAGTTAAAAAGAACATTTGTGAAAATACCGGAGCTAGTTAAGGATGTAATTTCACGGAGACGAACCTAAAAGATAAGTCGTGCAAGTTAGGACTTTAAGGCTCAAAATTTTAAATTAAAAAATCTTAAGAATTTAATTATAAATATAAAATTTAACAAATTAATTATATATGTATGTCTAGTTGAATTGGTTACGACAAAGGCCTCAAATCCTCTTATCTTATGTTCAAATTTTAGACAAAACATAACTTAATTTCTTTTAATGGCTTTTTTTTTATAAGACATGTTTTTTTTAATGTTCTCACCGTAAATTTGTTTTAGATCTTTTATAATATGTTGGACCGGCCTTGGACTCCTCTAAATGATTTTTGACTAAAAAATTATATTCATTTACTCAAGTCGATAAAGTGCATCAAATATACACAAAAATTCAACATCGCTAAAAAATATGAATTTTCGAATAAGCTCAAGTGATCGGAATATACATGTCTTCAAATCTAGGACATTGACGACATATGACATTAATTGAAGATGTAATTGGTCAAAGTTGGTTTGTCAATTTAAACTAAATGAACACCGCATCGAGACATAAACTCAAACAACGATGTACCAAGACAATCAACAAAACTACATCACACTAAAACTACAAAATCACAAAAAGGGTCACGAAACAATAAGTTAAACTATGTGAAAACCACTCATTTAGATTGAGCGATGAAGACTTAGGTGTAGGTGGATGATTACGAGTCAAAAAATAACTCAATACCCACCATTTTCGGTGGATGAAGAAGAAAAATCTTAGAGAGAACATAAAGTTTATCTCTCTAAAAAAATTAGGGTTGCGACTTCAATTTCTCTGTGACAACTGAAGGTTATCCACTATTGTTGCAATCCATTTCATATTATTGTCATGATTTTTTTTAATAAACTTTGCATAGTTATACTATTAAGAAGGAAAGGAATATTTGTACCTAAAAAAGAAAAAAGATAAACGGTCCGTGGTTAGGATGACCACAAATCAATATTGTGATGCATTTGTTGTCGAATTTGAAAGTTAGATGAATATTTGGTTGACATTTCTCAACTAGGATTTTTTTTAATTCAAAGGATTTTGTCAATGAAATGAATTGATCTTTTGGTTGTGAGATTCTTAACTCATTCAAAGAGCGTTAAGTGCGTACATTGAATTTTTGTGTCGAAAATGGTATGTACAAATGGTATTCATAGGAAGAACTTGTATCCTATTGGCCAAGACATCACGACCTACAAATTATAGTCATGATTGTTGTATTCGGCAATTCTGATGGATGCTTTTGCCGTTGGTGAGTGTGCCCCACATTTGGCTCTATTTTCCTCTATCTTGGGTCATTTTCGTCTCCCTTATTTACGCGTGCACTTCCACTTCTTATCATACTTTGGGGAAAAATGTTGTTTTCAGTTCACGGAGTTAAAAACATGGAACAAAAGTCATGCAACTAAATTGTCAATTTTCTTGTGACTTAAACCGATTCTAACAACGCCACAAACTTGGCAAGACTCAATGAACTTGAGAAATATTTGTTTCGTCTAACAAAAATATGTTTTGAATTTAATTTTGTAAATGCATTAGTGTTAAATCTTGCTTTACCCCTTTTGCGATTTATTTGATTTAAGGGACTGGTTCTGCACTGACCCGAAGAAAATGGTTCACACCAAAAAAATAATGAAGAGAAAAGAGATTTTTTTTTAAAATTTGATATCCGATAATTAATTTGAGTGTCTAATCTCACTAAAAATAAACAAAATTTTGTACAGTCTAACCTATCGAAATTGATTATAGCAAATCGAACTTTGAGATATTAAGATGAGGAGAAATGAATGAGAATGTAAGAAGGTGGGGTCGGTTGGGTAAATGATGTCCGAACCGAAAGAAAGAGAGAAGTTTCACTTCACATTTGACCCAACAACAACAACCAATCCCCTCTCCTCTCTTTCTTCTTCTTCTTCTTCTTCTTCCCACTCAAATCACACTCATAGCTGAATTCCTTCATATTCACCATCACCAATTTCTCTATTCTTCTAACTAGCTGGAGTTGGAAGTTCCTTGATGATCATGCAAAACCCCGTGCTCGATCCACCAGATCACAGGTTATTCATTTCACTTCACACTTTCTTCAATTTGCTTATCATGGTTACTCATACTTTGCTTCTGCTCATATAGTTTAAATCTTACAATTATAGTCGTGGTGGTGGAATTATATAAGGCAACTTTAGTTGTTGTTTGATTTAACGTTTAAATTACTTAAGTATTTCAACTGTTATGTTGCTGTTATACGTGTGTTAGTGATTTAGTTACACAAGTATTCTAAGTTTTAATTGTGAAAGTTTATGCAACTATGCTATTATGTGAGCTATGCTTGTCAATTTAAATTTGATACAAGTATTTCAATTGTAATTTAATTTTTTTTTTTTTTTTTTTGTCTTATGCTATTTTTATATGCATGTTTATGAATTTATATGCATACATTTAAGATTTATGAATTTTGTACAATCTTACGATTCCGTGATCTACGACTTAATGTCTCCTTAATGATTTTACCTACCTTGAAATTGATAATTGAATGGTAATTATTTAGGTTTTTTTTCTTCTGTTAATAGGCTTGTATTGGTATTAGATTTATTCTTTTTTTTCTTCTTCTGTAATAGATCTTCAATTGAGCTGCATTAATTAAACATGTGTGTCCTTTAGGGTTACTTCGGGCATGGAGGACTCCACTGCAATGACTATTGAATTCCTACGGGCAAGGTTGCTTTCCGAAAGGTCAATCTCAAGAAGTGCTAGACAGAGAACTGATGAACTGGAAAAAAGGGTATGTTAAAGTTTACTTTTAATAGTTTGTGGAATCAAAATTTTGTGATCTTTCTTAATATTTTTTATATAACTTCAATTTTCCACCAAATTTATTAGGTTGTGGAATTGGAAGAACAGCTTAGGACGGTGACTCTTCAGAGGAAGATGGCTGAGAAGGCCACAGTAGATGTTCTTGCCATTTTGGAGGATCAAGGGATAAGTGATCTATCTGAAGAATTGGATTCAGGTTCAGACCTTGAGAATCCTTGTGAATCTGGTAATAGTAACGAGTCCTCAAAAGAGGGTGACAGGTATATGAACTCAAACGGGAGACAACATGGGTCAGACGAACTGTATGATTCTCGTATGGATTCTACACCAGTATCCAATAGAAGTTTGTCTTGGAAAGGACGTCATCATTCTCCCCGTTCTCTTGAAAAATACAAGACTTCTAATATGAAAAGGCAAAACAGTTTTTCATCTGCCAGTTCTTCTCCAAAGCATCACCAAGGAAAGTCATGTCGCAAGATAAGACATAGACAAAACAGGTAAGAGTATAACATTTTCCCTCTAATTTATTATGCGCATTTGGTGTGTCAATTCAGTCTTTGACCTGTGAATTCAATTACTAAAATGTTAACATGTTCTAACTCTACTTTGAATATTTGCTTAAGTTTATTTACGACGCATGTTAGCTTTGTTTGACTTGTTATGGGCAGTAAGTAGTTTTATCAAATATATACAATCCAATTTTAAAATATGTTTCATTGAAATTCTTTTATTTTATCATGTAAATTATTCTGAAAGTACAAGTTAAACAAAATGATTAAATAACTTTTATTCACAACTTTTATCACACGAGTAACACAGGCACGGAGAATACAATCAATCAGGGCCTTTTTATTAGAGGGACCACTGATGATGATGGTCTAATAGATTTCAATTTTATCTTTAATGATGTATATAAAAGACCAATGACACTCTTGAGATTAAACAATATTTTGATTTGTACAACAAATGAAGCGTACACCGGTATCCTTCAGTAATCAGTGTACCACACACATAAGTGCTATTGATTTTTTTGTCTTAGTTGAAATGCTATGATAATTTCTGTTTTTAAGGGGAGTAGGTTTAGGGCCTCTTGAGTGTCAAGGTTATACCCCTTTTTGTTGCTATACAATAAAATCTGAATGAAAATAACGTTTGCCGAAACCTCTCATACACGTAGCAACCTCCGTATTGCTTGAACACATTTATTTTGATATAATATGTTTGACCTTCCTTTTGGTATATATGTTGATGACTCTGTTTCATTTTATACCTTTAAGGAAGTGTCTTTCAGAAAATCATTGGTTCAATGAAAAATATGAAGCTGGATCAATATATATATTAATAATAAGAATTAGGTTTGTAATGAGAAGCATTAAATTTTTATAATCTTGTAATGGAAAGCGTTAACTTTTTATAATCTGGTCCAAGATATGCATAACCCCCCAAATGTAATTTACATTTATTTATTCATTGTTCTCTTTGATCACTTATCTTCCTGATTGCTTATGAACTTAATAAATATATGGTTTGAGTTTTCCCAGGTCAATGGTGGAGGAACCCAAAGGTAAGTCTGTCAAGGATAACTGCCATGAAAATGAATTTGTTTTCTCTTCTGAAGGATATCCAAATAGTTCAGTTGGTGGGTCTAACATTCCAAGAATAGAATCTAAAGTTCCAGAGGAGGATGAATCAGAGCCAAACCTAGTTCACAAAAATCGCCATGTAGATGGATATGGAAGAGAGGGGGACATGGAAAAGGCACTTGAACACCAAGCCCAACTTATCGACCGGTTTGAAGCAATGGAAAAGGCTCAAAGACAATGGGAAGAGAAATTTAGAGAGAATAACAGCACAACACCAGTATGCTTCTCCTGGACTTATCATATTCTCTGTGGTTTTTCTTAAAACCTGTTGTTTTTTGGTTGTTGCATGTATGGCATAGGAATGTTCAAATACGGTTTTAGGCTTCATATACTTTGATGTTAAATTTCAAGAAGTTGCTCCATTAGGAAAAGCAGGCAATAGTTTTCGTATGATCTTAAATTTTACTGTTTTAGTTTAGTAGAAGATATGCAACAGTATCTTCATATATGATTTTTGCATCAATTGATTTTAGGCAAAACTCTACCAGGATCCTTTAACTTACCTAATTTAAAGTTTCAAGCAAGTTTTTGTTTGTTTTTTTTTTCTTTTCGTGTCAAACTATCCTTTTATCTTTCAAAATGTTTACACCATTGAACCGTCTTTTATTCTTAGTCTACTTCTGCTATAAATTTGTGTACATGATCATTGAATGATATACTATAAAGAATGTTTCACCACTCAGCACCACAATTAGACTCTCGTTGACAACCACGACGTCCCACACTTAGATAAAAACTAAACAAGATAATGTTCATTTTGATCAATTAGATATTGTAACAATCATTATGATGTAATTTATATGTTATCTCAATGAATTGAAGATGTGTAATTTACATTGCAAAACGGTCAAGCAAGACTTTTGGTCACATATGTAGATGAAAAATGAAGTTTGGTCTAACATTGTTGACGATTTTAAACATACATGTCTAACTTGACACAGAAAAAAAAAGAAGATAAAGGACACACTTAAATTAAGTTAAAGGTAAAAGGACCTTTGGTGCAGTTTTGCCTTATTTTATTATTCAAATAGATTCTCTACTGCTCTTCTGTTCCATTTAGAATTACTTGAAGTCTCAACTTTGATTTGTGTCATAAATTATCCAGGATTCATGTGATCCGGGGAATCACTCGGATATGACTGAGGATAAAGAGGAAAGCAGGGATCAGGTTCCATACTCTTCTAAGGTGGTCACATCAGAGGCTCAAGAGCATACATCAGAGCCCGGAGGTGTCTACTCACGTGAAGAAATATTGAAATCTGAGGCCAGGGATGTTATGTCAAAATCATATGACGACACAGGAGGTTACAACAACCAGAGCAGCACAACTTTCCGCACTTCCAATTTGCTTGGACAAGAAACGTCACATTCACCGCTTAACGGAAACCAAAATGAGAACCCAGTAAACTGTCAGCATCAGTCTTCTGAGATGAAACATCATGGTCCACGTGGCCGTGGTTACCCTGATTCCGAACCTTCTTATTCCTTTCCAACTGATAGTCAAGGTGGTCTGCACCAAAATGATGCTTCAAAAAACAAAAATGACCTCTATGCATTAGTTTTTCGGGAACAATCCCATGAGTTCAATGGGGTACTTGAATCCCTGAAACAAGCTAGGATATCCTTGCAACAGGAGCTTACTAGGTTGCCACTGGTAGAAAGCAGTAAAGCTATTAAACCATCTGCTTTTGTCGGTAAAAGTGAAGGTAGATTTGACATACCTGTTGGACTTTCTGGTCTCTTCAGACTACCAACAGATTTCGCTGCTGAAGAAACAGCTTCTAGATTTGGTGTTCATGATTCAACTGGTGGATTTGGTTCAAACTTTTATCATAATAATAGTAGAGGCATGTCTAGAAGTTCTGATGGTCAATTTGTTACGAACCCTTATTACGGCACAACAATGAGCTTATTTGCAGATGATCAATCTCATGCGACCCGATACTTGGAAAACGGACCGATGTTTGATTCTAAAAAGTCCCCTTCTGATCCTTTTTTGAACAGAGGAGGCCCACCCTATTCTGGTAAACCCGTGTATCCCTCGTTTCCCATCAATCCTTCCTATCAAGTTACATCACCGCAGACGCCGTTTGGTGGTGAACTTTCAAGACCCTATTCAAGTAGAACAGTTGAGGTTCCGCTTGCTGATCGCTTCTCATTTCATGGTGACCATTTAAGATGAACCGTGTATATAGTTCCATTAGTTTGATAGCAGCTTCGCCTATAGTGTTGAAGTGATGGTGTTGTTGTCATGTATCATATATGTACCTTGCAGGTGATTCTATGTATTCTCGCTAGTTTTGTTGTGATGATATTTACTTATATGACAATAAATATCCTATACTTGTATTGACTGTGCATATTGCATGCCACACTCTCTGGCAGTGAACTTTCTTTGTCATACATCTAGTTCTGTGTATATTTCCTATATTTGTTATTGATAGTGTGTTTATACTCACCATCACCACCGTCATCAATTTCATACATATTTTCTTTTAAAAATTACTATGAGGTACTGCCAGATGATGTCATGGCAATAAATAATAAGTGTTTTTTGAACAAGAATAAATAAATAATAAGGTTTAATTTGCATTGCCAACTTTTTCTCAAAATATGCAAGTGATCCATTTCTTGAAATAGCTGATCATTTATTATAATGCATTTTCTCCTTACAAAATCACTATCAAGTTGTGTGGGTTTGGGTGTTATAATACTCACAAAATGCAGAAGTTAAAAACTGTATAATATTAGCATTTTCCAAATATTATAATACCCAAATCCACAAACTTATATATATATATATATTTTTAAGTAGCATTTTCCAAATATTATAATACCCAAGTCCACAAACTTGTATAAGGGACTTGTTAACATGGAAATTCAGGGGACTTGTTAAGGAATAAAAAGAAAAGTTTGTGTTAAAAAGTTATTTTTAAATTTTAAAAATAATAAACATACAATTTTGAGTACAATGTTTTTAGATTCAGTACAATGCAATATCAGGGCAGATGTTATAGCATTTGTATGTTTTTAAATGAATTTTCATGAGTGTTGTCTAAGAGTAAAATAAAATGCAGGCATAATGAACCTTTTGTAAAAAAAAAAATCTTATTTTTTATTTTATGTTTATGGATAATACTTGTTTTAGGAAAAGAGAGAAGCATCTTATCACTTACAAGAGTGGGGTCTCATGTTCTCAGATAGATTTCTTTCTTATTAGGAAATCCGATAGGAAGGTTTGTTTGGACTATAAAGTCATACTTGGAGAGAGCTTAACTACCCAACATAGAGTGATGGTGATGGATGTAAGGGTAAAGAGGAGGGCTAAGAGAAGAAACCATAGTGGGGCTCCACGAATCAAGTGGTGGCATTTAAAGGGTGAAAAACAGAGGATATTCCAACACAAGATATTAGAGGGAGGTTTCAGGCAACCACATGGAAGCGCAAATGATATGTGGGAGAGGATGGCACATGAGATTAAAAAGGTAGCAAAAGAAACGTTGGGAGAATCTCGAGGTTTTGGACCTAGGGGTAAAAAATCTTGGTGGTGGAATGACAATGTTCAGAGTAAAGTTCGGATCAAAAGAGATTGTTTTAAAGATTGGTCTAGGTGTAAAAATGGCGAAACATGGGATAAATATAAGATAGTTAAGAAAGAGGCTAAGAAGGCGGTGAGCGAAGCGAGAACTCAAGTTTTTGAAGGATTATACCAATCTTTAGGTACCAAGGAGGGAGAGAAATCTATATATAAGCTTGCTAAGGGACAAGAAAGAAAGACAAGAGATTTGGACCAACTAAAGTGTATTAAGGATGAAGAGGGTAGAGTTTTGGTTCAGGAAAGAGATATTAAGGATAGATGGAAGAAGTATTTTCACAACCTATTTAATGAAGGATATGAGATCTTATCAGACTCTAACAGGTTAGACATCGGAGAGGAGGATCGAAACTATAACTATTATCGTCGGATTCAAGAGCACGAGGTTAGAGAAGCGTTGAAAAGGATGAGTAGTGGCAAGGCAGTTGGGCTGGACAACATACCTATCGAAGTGTGGAAGAGTCTTGGCGATAGAGGAATTGTGTGGCTCACAAACCTTTTTAACGAGATTATGAGGACGAAGAAAATGTCGGATGACTGGAGAAGAAGCACTTTAATTCCTATCTATAAGAACAAGGAGGATATACAAAATTGCGCGAATTATAGGGGAATTAAGCTAATGATTCATACCATGAAGTTATGGGAAAGGGTGATCGAACGAAGACTAAGAAAGGAGACTCGAGTTACGGATAACCGATTTGGTTTTATTCCTGGGAGGTCGACTATGGAGGCGATCTACTTACTTCGACGCGTGATGGAGCGACATCGAATGGATAAAAAAGACTTACACTTAGTTTTCATTGATTTGGAAAAGGCGTTGTTGGAACAAAGGGTGTTTCGCAAAATCAGCTCTTGAGTTTTGATGATAACAAGGTATTAAAAATTATCAATTGGATATGCTAAACATTTGTTCAAGTGTACAGGATCATAATCAAAGTACTATTCATAAAGATTCTGATTGAACAAGTAAAAGAGCAAAGAAATTTTATTTGAAGCTTAGAGCGTCTGAAAGAATGTGTCTGAAGAAATGCGTCTGAAGAACTGCGTCTGAAGAAACGAGTCTGAAGATAGAGCTCCTGAAGACACGTCATCAGAAGCAAGGTCATCAGAAGCAATGGTTATCAGAAGCATCTCACCAGAAGCTACTTCACCAGAGTTGACAAAGTACAGTGTACAACCACTAACTCTGAGCACGCCTCTGCAACCACCATCTCTGCAACTTGTCTCTACATCAAGACAAGAATAACAGTAATATTGTTGCAGACCTTGTTCCTTTTCAAGTGGAATGGATTTGAAATTAGTTCTTCATAGGACAATTATCAAATCAGGCAAAAGATCAATGGTGGAGAATCAAAGCTTCAAGCAAGACAAGTTGATGTAACGACTGATTCTCAACGTCTCTCAAATCCTCTATATATAGGGATAAAGACTTGGAGAATATATACAGAGACATACACAACAAGCAAAAGGTCAATACTCTGTGCAAAACGTCGTAAACAAAACATCAACAACTTAGAGAATTCTTTCAATAGTTCATATCTTAGAATTCTCAAGTGTCTAGAAAAACAGAGTCTGTTCTGTTTCATATTGTATTGTGAATACCTCTGATTGTATATCAAGTATTCAAAACCTTATTCAATTATTTGTAATTGTTAAGAGAAGTCTCTTAGAGTTGTCCTTGAGCATATAAGTCTCATTCTTGTGTGATTGAGCATAGAAGTCTCTTGGAGTTGTCCTTGAGCATTGAGAAGTCTCTTTCTTGTGTGATTGAGCAACTTGTAATCAAACATTACATTTTAGTGGAACTCTCCTTGGAAGTGCAAGGGGGTCAGGACTACTTCCGGTTTGTGGAAGGAACCTGTATAATTGCTTGTGTTCTTTCTTTCTCTGTTCTCTTACTTATTATCTGCTGCACTAAGACTCTGAACTCACTCAGACTCTGAACCTGGGAACAGTTCTTCAGAACGTAAGAAAGAAAAGTTTTTGAAAACACAATTCAACCCCCCCTCCTTGTGGTTTTTCTCACCTTCAGGCGTATGATAGAGTGCCGAGAGAGATTTTGCGGAAAACCCTGGAGAAGAAAGGGGTTAGGATTGCCTATATTAGGGCTATCAAGGATATGTATGAGGGAGCTTCGACTAGTGTAAGGATGCAAGATGGGACTACCGAAGACTTTCTCATAACAATAGGATTGCACCAAGGGTCAACCCTAAGTCCTTATCTTTTTACTTTAGTTTTGGATGTACTGACGAAACACATCCAAGAGTTAGCACCGAGATGTATGCTTTTTGCAGATGATGTAGTCTTGCTTGGTGAGTCGAGGAAGGAAGTGAACGGGAGGCTAGAGACCTGGAGGCAAGCCTTAGAAGCGTATGGTTTCCGCTTGAGCAGAAGCAAGACGGAGTATATGAAATGTAACTTCAGCGGAAGGAGAAGTAGGTCTACCTTGGAGGTGAAAGTTGGAGATCATATCATTCCCCAAGTTACACGATTTAAATATCTTGGGTCCTTAGTACAAAATGACGGAGAAATAGAAGCAGATGTAAGCCATCGTATCCAAGCTGGGTGGTTGAAATGGAGAAGAGACTCATGGGTTTTGTGCGATAAGAAAGTACCACTTAAGTTGAAAGGAAAGTTCTATCGGGTAGCAGTCAAACCGGCGTTGTTGTATGGTACGAAGTGTTGGGCGGTTAAGAGTCAACACGGGAATCAAGTAAGTGTAGCAGAGATGAGGATGTTGCGCTGGATGAGTGGTAAGACTAGACATGATAGGATTAAGAATGACACCATTAGAGAGAGTGAGGGTAGCACCTATAGTAGAAAAGTTGGTAGAAAATAGGCTTAGATGGTTTGGGCATGTAGAGAGAAGACCTGTAGATGTCGTGGTCAGAAGAGTAGAGCAAATGGAAGAGAGTCAAGTTAAAAGAGGTAGAGGAAGACCTAGGAAAACTATTAGAGAAACAATTAGAAAAGATTTATAGGTCAATGAGTTGGATCCAAATTTGGTTTATGATAAAACACTATGGCGTCATTTGATCCATGTAACCGACTCTACTTAGTGGGATAAGGCTTAGTTGTTGTTGTATTTTATGTTTGTTTATAGATATACGATAAGCTTTTATTCGTAAGCAAACATACAACAACATATTTAATATTGGTATTATTTTACATATTTTTGGGTACATATTTTATCATCATCTTTGTGCTAAATTAAATATTTATAAAAAAGTTAGTGTAGCCATAAGAATTTAGCTTTAATCTTTTAACAATGAGAGTTTAATTTTTGGGGTCGATTCGAGGAATGCGTTGAATGATATGCTAGTACTTTTGGTATATTATTGGGTATATAATTAACTTTTGGTACAATGAGAGCTTAAGAATTTAGCTTAATTTTTGGGTATATCTTTTAACAAGAATTTACCAGTATTTTTTTGGTATATTATTTTTAAGGAGATATACTAGTACTTTTGTAAGTGTTTGAGTTTGAAGACTTGATATGATTGTGACAAATCTTAAGAATTCAACTCACTTAAAAAAAATTATAACAAAGGTATAAAGAAAACTTTTATCTTTTGGACTAAATATGGAGAAAAACTCAGAAGACAATATTGTGGTTACTCTATTGTAGTTTACGTCGTTATCAGACCTATACAACTACTCACCATCTCTTATGTGAGTGCTCTTTTGCTTTTTAAGTGGTGGAATTCATTTTCCTCAACCTTTGATCCTTCTCTGGACCTTTCTTGTCATGTTACTTTGTTTGTTATCTATCTTTGATAGAAATTGGAGTTCACAAGTCAAATTTTGGCTTAATTGGGGATGTCATAATAATTTGAAAATTGAAAAACAGGTGCCTAATCACATTCAACCACAAAATTTACTTACTAGTGTCATCAATATGTCTGCATCAAACTCTACACATATAAAATTTTCCATGTACGATTTTAAAATTCTATTCTTTTTTGAGGCGATATATCATCCTCCATTTGATCTAAAATTGATCGGTTAATTAAATTCCTCCTTTAAACATGTTGCTTTAAATGTAAATGTAATTTATGCATTCTGCTTTTCTAATTACCATTCTATTACTTTTTTTTTTTATTTTACTAACCACTATATTACTTGTTTATGACTAATTTATACTTACACATTTTTTTAAACAACACGTAAAGGGAAATGCTAACTTGTGTGTTAAAATGTTAAATATAAAACTTAATTTTGAAAATTGTGCATTTAATGTATTTAAAGATTAAAAACTTATATTTTCAATATAAAACTTATATTTTAATTCTTATTTTAGATTCTTAATTTGTGCCTGCATGAACCTAAAACTATAAATTTGCTCCACACAAATTAATTATTTATTTTCTCTGTTGATAACAAATATTTCTACTACTCCCTCTATCTCTTTCGATAAGATTCCTTACAAATTTTACATATATTAAGAAAGATGATTATAACTACTCCATCCGTTTCACAATACTTGTCAATTTTGAAGAAATTACACATACCAAGGAATCAAATAAATGTTGTCATTTTTTATAAAATTTTATGTGTTTTTTCTATAATACCCTTACTCATTTATTATTTCATTCTATTGCTTCTCTCTCTACAATAAATAGGTAAGTGTATTATTGATAAACCAATATTAATGTTGCATTGAGACTTCAAAGTGACAAGGAAAGTGAAACATAATTATTCTCCAAAATAGATAAGTATTGTGAAACGGAGGGTGTATAAGTTTATAAAAAATGATATTACTTTTACACTTTTTTTTAAGTTACTTCTACATAATTACCCTTATATCTAATTATATAATTAAAGAGAGAAAATATTTTTTTTGTTATCATAATATTGATTGGAAGTTTTTACCACATGTAACACTAATCTATGTTGAAAAATCTACAGGCTCATAAGGTGGACTCCCTACTCCAACCAAAATTTCTTCATATGCAAGATTCCAAGATCAAATCATGGACCACTTAATTAAGGGGTCAAAATTCCTTTTTTTAATAGAGATATTTTCATAAAAAATAATAATTAATGCATGTAAGAATTTAAAGATAATTTTATTTTATACAAGAGTTTACAAATATAGAAACGAGTGTTATAGCTTGAGAGAGTGAAGTAATATCACATCATGATATCATATATAGCACCTAGATTTCGTAGATCTCAAAAATCTTTATTATCAACACACCCTCAAATCTAGTAAACGCAATCCTTCTCCAACCACCAACCATGTCCATACCTTCTTCTAGGGTTTCAATCCTTACTCTCATAATATCACAACACTCCCAATTCACCAACCCTCTTTCATAATTCACTTTCTCAATCTTCTTTTGTGAGGGTTTCTATTCTTTTATCTTCAAATTTAGGGGGGGTGCGTTTATCAATTAGGGAAAGTTTCAATTTTTCACAATGATTTCAACTGGGATTAACTTGGTGATGACTGTGATTGGTTTTGCTGTTAGCACAATGTTCATTGTTTTCGTATGCACAAGACTCATTTGTGCAAGAATTCACATGAATGCCAATAGAAGAAGATCCTTTCTCATTGCTTCTAGATCCAATCTCAGCTTGGTAGGTAAAAAAACCATTTTTTTTCTTCATTTTTGTATAGTTTTTCACATTAAAAATGTAATTTTTATTTATTTATGATTTGGTTATTGTGTATTTTTCTTTTGTGCAGATGGAACGTGGTTGTCAAGGTCTTGAACGCGTTGATGTAGCTAAATTTCCAGTTAAGAAGTACAGTGACAAGTTTTTTGCAGCTGAAGAAAATTCTCAGTATGTTCATTTATTAATTACCTTAATTTTTGCATAATCAATGAGATGAAACAGTTAGGAGTTAGTAAGTAGAAAAAATCCATTGTTAATCAGTTAATGAATCACGATATAACACTTTCTTAGCAAAATGTTATAATGTGGTTTGTTCCGGATTCGGTGGTTAAGCTAAACAAACAAAACTGCTGGGGTAGGTGTTTGTAATGAAGATGTTAACATGATTTTGTTGATAATGAAATACAGTTAAGCCTTATAAGGGTTATGACCATTTATTCTTGTGGACTTTGATGGCATGCCTGTTCTCATGTTCTTTAATTTTAAAATGTGTCTATCTTGCTAGAGAATTTGTTATGTGATATACTTTAGGTGCATATTGGTGAAGTTAAACAACTTAATTAAGTGTTTGTCTATAATCGAATAGTCATTGATAATAAAGTAAGGTTAAACTATTTTCATATAAGTTGTAACTTGTAAGATGTTTTAATAAGAGCTTATTGAGATAAGCTGGAAACTACTTAATGGACGTGCCATAAGTTGTTTTTGCAAGTGCTTATGTTATAAGACAAGGCTAGATAAGCTATTCCAAATGAACCCTTGATATATGATGACTCATTGGCTTAGGACTAATATTTGTCGGTGTCGTGGTTAGGCTGTGCTATCATCTCCTGTGAACCTGTGTATGTATACAGTGTGCTATAGGTTGTTTTGGCCATTTTACCATAGCTAATAACCCTCAACCCTTCAATGATTTTCCAATCCCTACATAGTCAAAATCCATTTTATTTTCTTTCTAAATATGCGTACTCCATTCGTAATAACCTGCCGTACATTATGACACAAGCAGTAGGGTGATATAACAACTTATGCATACTCCATTCGTAATAACCTGCCGTACATTATGACACAAGCAGTTGGGTGATATAACAACTTATGCAAACCTCATGGGATGTCAGAGAAATTTGTGCTTGTTATAAGTACCTTTGCCTATCATTCTCCTAAGTTAATAAAAGAAGAATTATTCCAACCTTGATTGTTATACTGGTAATTTGGAATATAGCTGGAGAAGTGGTCAAGCCCCATTATTTCGTGTAATTCTTAATCCCAGTTGCAAGGATCGAACTTTGCAGAATTTGGAGGGTCTGCACCTCCCAATGCCTAAAGGCCCCTTTTCTCTGAATACAAGCTGGCTTTCCTCTAACCCCCTATCTTTGTTTATATAATTACCATCTAATTCACTTCTAACAATAGTGATTACTTGTATAATTATCATCTAATTCACATCTAACAATAGTCATAACTTATCAATACCTGTCAAATATGAAGTGTTTTTTATATGTAGTTTAAGATTTCAGGAACGTAAGTGTGGGTCGTGCTTTAACATTACGAACATTCAATTTTGTTGTATTTGCAGATGCACAGTCTGTCTCTCAGAGTACCAAGATGAAGATACACTGCGTATCCTCCCCCATTGCGGACACTCCTTCCATATGGCCTGCATAGACTTATGGCTGCAGCAGAATGCCACTTGTCCTGTTTGCCGAGTATCATTGCGTGAATTTTCTGAGACAACGCGATCAATGCAACCTGTATATAGCTCCCATTATGGGATGGAGTCCTTTGACACTCATCATTATCACTGTATAATGGCCGATAATGGATTATTGACAAGAACCCCTGATAACCGTGGGGCAAACCCTATTCAAGAGGATCAGTTTCCATCTGAGGGTGGTGGAGCAGTTGATATGGACAGTATCACCTCCTTAACTCAGGGTGATTTCATTAAAGACGAAGAGAAGAAGCATGTAGAGAGCCCATCAAATTTATAGGTTTGATCGGTTCCTTTCAAATCACTAATTTAGTAAAGTTCATGTTCCAAAATTGGAGTGAAATGTATTAGCATGTTGAAAGATGGTCATTTTCTTTTCTTTTTTTACTGTATATATAGCAAAGAAATTTTGCCCCTCGCAATGGGCTGCCCTTTGCTGTCTCCGCCTTTGTTCTTTTCTTGATCTTCAGCAATAGCTAGGACCGGAAACTCTCTATCTCTCATTTTCCTAGCTGTAATTGTTGTTAAAGACTAGAATTAGTTGTGGTAGCCGGAGCTACAGCTGTCTTCCCCCTGCAGACCATTGTATTAATGCAATTCAGATTCACACATTGCCATTAATGTATCATGTCTTTTTCTCCAACAATTTATCCATTTTTTGTGATACACTGTTGTCCTAGCAAGGTTCTTAGTGATTGCTACCCTTCTTTTGTTCATTTGTTTTTATTTATAATTTATTCTTGTTTTTGAAAGAAAAGGCAATGATTATAGTCCTTGGTTTGTTGCCAAAATATTATATCTAGTGCACCCTAGAGTAGGTGATCCAACTCATATAAAGTGAGCAAATACATTGGTTTTATCAAATACAAAAAAGTAAGCAGATGCATGGGGTAAAGCAAAGCAATGGTTGAGATATCTCACTTTACTTGATAATAGAAGAGTCAAAACCATTAAACGCCTCCATTTCTCCATTGATTGCGATAAATTTTTCACATGTTATGCTTTTCTTTTGTCTTTCCTAGGTAATGTCTTCTTTACTTTCATTTCCCTCCCTGATTTCCCGTTCTGTAATGTCTTGTGTGTTCATTCAATATTTTAAAAACTGAACTGGACATCGAAGTGAAGAGACTTTTGGTTCATGATTCAATTGTTTTAAATGGTTTGAACCGAGACAAAACTGTGATTGTACTGTTCAAATTTTCGAACCGTAGGCAGTGTTGATTCATGGTTCAACTGATTCATCAATTCGGTTTTTAAAACAGCGGTTTCATTGTTTGTTTGTGTACGCGTACATTAAAGTGTATTGTATTATGTAGATTTTCACTCTCGGTTTTGTAGATTTTCACTTGACAATTGCTTTTCTGACTTTCAATACTTCCTAAAAACACAAGTAAAAGACTACCGCTGACTTATAACTAAAAAACACGCCGGCAGTTAACTGCCGCTAGGTTTTTTTGTCATTTACTTGTGTTACTAAGATACAATGAATGTCAAAAAAGCAATCTTCTTTTCACTTACCTTTAATTCTGCTATGGCCCCAAAGCCTTCTAGTTTTGGTGATTTTAACTCTCTAATCTATCTATCTATTATGTTGTTGATGCTGCGTTGTTACTCTTTTTGTGATTTATATGATGTGGGATGCTTGAGTTTGAGCACAATAGAAAGGGACGACTCAAATTTCATCTCGTGTCTCCAATATCTATCACCTGACCATATTCACCCTTAGAATATATTTTTACTTCTTTCGAATATGAATATTGCTAATTTCATATTGCTATTGTTGGCAATGTCTTACATGCATAAGCAAATTACTCTTGCACCATATACAAGTCTATTTTTTTTACCATTGGATCAATGAATCTCATCATATTTTATTTAATTTAATAGTGAAATTTATTGATCCAATGGTGGAAAGAACCTTGTACATGGTGCAAGACTTATCTTGTCTGTGCACCATAGACTTGGCATGTGCAATGAGGCTGATGATAGTTAGAAGAAATAAAAAACCTGCCACCATTTACTCAACCTAATTTAATTGATACAAACAAGAAGCTGTGTCTTCTCAACTAATGTACGGTTTCTTTTGTTTGTAACTATATTTCTTTTCCCTTGATCTCGATGTGGAATGTTGTTGCCCCCTTTGAAATAGTAGTAGCCTACAACCTGTAGCCAAAACTTGGAAAAGGAACTAGAAGAGCTATGACAGTGCTTGGAAAAGGAAGAATTAGCTTAAATGCTCAAATGTATGTTGGGAAAGACTTGCTTTAATATATACCTCAAATTAACATTGAAATTTTCTCCTTTGGAATCTAAGCCCTCCATTTTTTTTTTGGTAGAGCAAAAGTTCAAGTGAGTTGGATTATGGGATCGTCAAGGTCAAGACAGATCTCAAGGTCCAGAGAGCGTTTACAACTGTATTTATAAATCACTCACTAAAGAGGTGTTCACGTTAACAGCGAGAGTTGAATTCACGATCTTGCAGGTGAGTCAACTTCTTATCAATTGAGTCAACCTTCATTGATATCTAGACCCTTGTTAAAAAGAAAAGTGAGTGTGTTTGACATTAAAAACGGAGAAGTGTTTAAAAGCGGGTATTTATTTAACTGCCGCAGAAAACTGAGTTTTTCACTATAGTTGATGTGCTTAATGAACAAGAGACTTTATATTTACAAGTACACGTCATGTTACATTTTTTTGTGAATGGATCCTCTCATGTGACATGGGGTCCATTACAATCTTCACCATTCATTTGAAAGGAGAGAAAAAAAGAATTTAGATAAAAGTGAGTTTTAATGGTGTAGATCATGAAACATGAGAGAAAAAAATTGAGAAAATCCATAACCCATTTTTTTATCTATAAAATTCTGAAAAGTTACTCCTTTAGTACTATGTAGTATGTACATATATACGTACGTATCACATTTCTGCAAAATATTAAACCTGTCAGTAATACTTGTGATCCAGTCATATGATTCATGATGAATCAATTCAACTACTGCTATCTGCCTGTCCTAATAGCTCCCTTGGGTCCTGACTGCAACTTGTTCATCCATATTGACATTTCACCTGACCAAATTCCTATGAATCTTATATCAATTAAGGGAGAAAATAAGTCAAGATATGAATTCCTTAATTAATTCGTTTATTTATAATAAGATACAATTATGACAGTTCTAAAACAATTGTATCCAACAAACAAGAGTACTAGTTAAGATCACACAACAAAATACAGAAGTAATTATTACATGATGATGTATATGTAAATCTTTGTAGAAGAAACAAACCAACCAGAACTAACAAAGAAAAATTATACAACTACTTCAAAGTTTCTCCTCTTGGCTTGATTTTTGCTCTTAAAGACTCCTTCATCACAACAGTAAACTCCATCTTTCCAGAGAAATCTATCTTCTTCCCTGGTGGATAAGCACTCCATTCAAACTCCTGAATCATCCTAGCCAACATCAAATGAATATGCACAGTACCAATAGCCAAACCAGGACAAATCCTTCTCCCAACACCAAATGGCATCATTTTTACTCCTGTCACACCAGTTATATCAGCTTCCTCACCCTTAGAAATGAACCTTTCAGGATCAAACTTTTCAGGGTTGGACCATAATTTAGGGTCCTCACCTATGCCAGCTGTATATACCTCAACATTTGCATCAATTGGTATATCATACCCTCCTAATGTGGTAGGTTCAGTAACAGCATGAGTTAGTACAAAATGTGTTGGAGGATGCTTCCTTAATAACTCTTTCACCACAGCTTGTAAATAAGGCATTTTCTCAACATCTTTTTCTTCTACTTTCTTATCTCCAACTATACTATTAATTTCTTGATAAAGTTTTGCTTGAATCTCAGGGTTGTCAATGAGTTGTGCAATTCCCCATTCAACAGCAGTTGCTGTTGTATCTGTTCCTCCATTCAGAAACTCTGAGATAAGTGAAACCAATTCTTCATTAGAAGGTGTTGATTTTTTACCTTCATGAACTTTGATATCAAAAAGTGTGTCTAAGTATGAAAATGTTGTAGCTGTTTGATCTGAACCAGGGTTTTGAAATGCTCTCCTTCTTTGTTCAATGAAAGGAACTAGGAATTCGACTTGTTCTTTGCGAACTTCCAAAGCTCTCTTTCTTTGTTTAGAGAAAAACACACTTAAGATTGGTAAAAAGTCATCAATTCTTGGATCTAAAGTGATTAGGACATTCTTCATAACTTGATCTATTCTCTCAAGTTTTTCTTCATCCATTTCTAAACCAAAACACATAACAACAAGTATGCAAAAAACAGCAAACCTTGCATCTCTGACAACAATAACAACACCATTGTTATTCTCAGCATTAACTTTAAGCCTATTGATGAGTTTATCCATTGCATTGTCTCTAACACTTTTAAACTCCTTGAGTCTAGTTGAACTCAGCATGTTCTGAACCATGTTTCTTCTCAGTGATTTCCAAACTGGACCATAAACTGCAGCATTCACAGTGAACTTGTTGGCACTGAATATGTTCCTTGTTGGATTCTCAGGTGGTCTAGATGCATAGAGAGCACCCTTTTGAATGAAAGCTTCATGCACAAGTTTTGCATCTGTGATGATGATCATTGTCCTTGTTCCCATCTTGAGTGTGAAGATTGAGCCATATTTTGCTTTCATTTCTTTCACATAATCTTGGAATTGTTTGCCGGAACGCGCAACTTGGAAAAGGTTGCCAACAAGAGGCCATCCTTGTGGACCTGGTGGAAGGTTATGGTGTTTGGATTTGGTTTTTTGTGTGAGGGAGAAAATAAGGGCTGATAAGAGGAAGGCCAAGACTGTGAAGATGAGATGGTAGTAAGTAGAAAGAGAGGGAGAGGATGAAAAGAGAGAGGAAGTCATTTTGATTTGGAATGAGAGGGGAAAATTAAAGATGGAATTGGTGGAGGTGATTATTATAAGAATGGAGGAGACATAGATAGATGGTTATAAGAATGGAAGGTGGTGTGAAATTTTAGGTGGGTTTAATAAAAGCACTTTCAAGTTAGCCAGCATGATTGGTTGGACTTTCAAGTGAGGCAACAATACCAGGCATGTAGATCCTTTATGGTAATGTACATTTAGAGACAATTAAGGACAGTTACTATTAAGACGATTAGATACATATTAAGGACCTTTTTTTTAAATAAATAAATAAATGAATATCTTTGTTACTATTGTTTTGTTTTGGTGTATAAATATTCAACTAATGTCTATAATATTTTTACTTTTAAAAAAATTGAATGTACAAGATTTTAAGATGACTATCTTATAAGATTATATATAAATTTTTAGATGTATTTATTACTCTTTCTACAAATATATCATTTATTAATACTACCAATTTGTTTTGATAAATGGAAAATTAACATTAAATGTATCATTAATTCTTTTTTAATTTATTACGGTAAAAATTAAACATATTTAAGACAACTTTATTACTTCAACAACTTTTTCTAATACTTATAATCTTTGTATAAAGTATTCTTATAAAAAAAGATGAAGAAAGTATTATTTTCTTAATACTTATAATCTTTGTAAAGTATTTTTATAAAAAAAAGACGAAGGAAGTATTGAGTTTCATAACATATACCCTAACCCTTAGTATTTGTTATTTCCTTTTACAAATGTGGCAAATATTGTGAAATGACAAAAATATACTTTTCACAAGATTCTGGCTATTAAAGAAAAGTGAATCCTTGACCCAAAACAAAAAAAAAAAGTGAATCGCCTTGTACTTTTAATTTTTATCGTAAGAAGTTACTGAAAATTTTGTGTTTGAGTCATGAAAAAATTGGGTTTGAGTCAGGGAGTGGTAAAGTGTGTGAGAGGGTTGTGATAATGACATTTAATTAATGGACTCAACCACTATAGTTGAACATAAAAAAAAAGACATGACGTGGTTTAATGGAGGTGAGGGCTAATTTATGGCTAACTAGAATAAACACATGGACCGGCTGACAGTTAAAAGAAGGTAAAAGCATTTAATGCAAGAGTTACTTTACTTGTGATAAGAGATTAGTGTTTGCTAATAAGTGTCCTAATAAAACCATTTAAAAAAAAAATCTTTAAAATACAAGTTAAACAATGTAAAAAATAAAAATGATAACTATATAATTTTTAACGTAAAACTTCCTATTTTTACATAGTTAAAAAGTGATATTTGAAAAATGTGTGATAACTTTTGAAAAACTCTTTCTTGTATTTACATTGTGCTCCTATCCTATCTATTTTTTTTCCCTCTCTATCACTATTTTTTTACTAATAAGAAAAGATAAATAAGAAATTGTCTCCAAAATTATTGCAAAATAGTTGCAAAAATATTATTAGACTGTCATAATTTATTGTCCCTTTGAAATTTAAAGTCTACGACACATCCTTTATTGTTCGGTACCTCTTGTCAAGAAATCAATGGAGTCACATTAATCACCACGTCCTAACAGTTTGATTACGATTATACACATGGTTCATATCCCACCGTTTAATTATAAGACTGAATTTGCATATTTGTCATCTCTTAATATAAATTTCTCTTTTCCGTCGAAAAAAATGAAATTCTCTTTAAAGTTTCATATGTATTAATGTCTACTTTACAAAACTATTCAAATTTATAACTGGAAAACACAAATTGATTTTTTTTTCCTCTTATTATATCATTAATTGTAGTAATAGTGTAAAAATAACACACAAACTTTTTACAAATTTATTTTGCAAAAACATTTCTTAATACCAATGAAATATGTAGAGGTCTTATACTAAAGGACACAGGGCAGTACCTTTGTGATATTGGAAATCGAGATATTTATATATTGCCGTTTACAATACCCACTCCTCCTAGACTAACAAAAAACATGAAGATGAAAATTAGCAAAAGTGCATCTTTTCACTAGACTCAATTTTTAGATTGGTTTGTAGACCATGTTACATCTTCCAACTAGATTATGTTTATTATCACTTATTGGATTATCTGACATACTCGAAACAACATGATGTTCAATGATGGTAAATAAATTATCTGACAATGTCTTAACAAAATTCACTTGGATTCCTCCTCATGAAGACAATAAAATTTAATGTGGATGTCATCTCTTTCAACAATCTTGAAAGATCGGCCTTGGGTGACATCTTGCGCAACATCAATGACGACCGGTAACTTGAGTTCTCTAGCTTTATTGAGATCTCTACTTCCTTGTGTGATTTGACTTCTCATAAAACTTCTCAACTCCATGTTTGTGCTCCGCTCATCCAAATAATTTGTCATTTTTGCATGGGGGTAATAAAACATCCATTTTCCGCATATTTTTAAAGAGAGAAATGAACGTGTTATTTAACTTGTGAAGAGTGGAACTTCCTCCAATGATACCATAAAGATTTAGAATAGATATTTTTCAAAGCTCAATCTCGTGTTGATGGCTGGTCTTGCAGGCGTCACTCATCCACGATCTTAGTTTCCTTTCTTGTTTCCTTGTTTTTTCTTTCTTTTATTTTTCATTTCATAAAAAAAATGGTGCATACTAATGATTTTAAATGACAAAAACTTATAGACAAATGCTACATTACTTATTTATTTTCGAAATAAGTTCGTTTTGCCACGGCTGGTCTACGGGCCATACAGTCAAGGCTTTATACCCTCAATCATTTTTTGAATATGTATGTTTAGGCCTACAAAATAAAAAAATTCAAATCCAAAAAGTAAACTGTCTCACAAGTGGAACAACACACAAATTTACGTAATTAAAATAGGGTCACGCTAATGAACACGTTTGAGACATTTTTTTAAGCATTTTAAAATAAGTAATTATTTTATCCATCTCAAAATAATTGTATCTTTAATATTTTTTTCAGTCTCAAAATAATTGTTATTTAAAATACCAATGCAATATGTATGTAATAGTAATATTTTAATTTATTTTTTAAAAAAAGGTTAGATAAATTCTTATACTACTTTTGTATTCTGAACAACATTGTTTCAGGTCACTATACAAGTAAAATGAATCAATCAATTGTCTTTTCAAATAAAAAAACAATTCTATTTGTTCACCTTATGGATTTCATGCTAAATGCCTACAATTAATATCTGTGTATTAGTAATCATCTGTTAAAACGGCATTTAATTAAGTGCTTTGATATATGTAACTCTACATAGTATTTTATTTTCGGGTGAACGTCCCTCTCCATAATTAAAGTCACTAAGTTTGGTGCAACATATTTTAGGCAGAAACACAACTTTGGGACCAAGAAAATATAATAGTAACATGCAGCATCACTAGATACTTAATTTTTTTTCCCTTTAAGTACCCTTCTTTTAACAGGTTGTCTTTGCCTTTCAACACTACCAGTTTGTGATTTCTTTAAAGGGTGTGTCAAACACATTGTAGAATAAATGAATAATCCTCAACCTCCCCTACAAAAAAGAGAGCTTCACATTTGGCAAAAATTTATTATGTCTTTAACAAACCATCGTACATTTTGTAGTGACCTAACTTTAACATCATTTTTTAGGGGAGGCTGTTCAATGCAAGGAGACAGCTATACGGATACATACTTCTTTGATAACTAAACTTGGAAATAGAAGTTCCATAACAAATATTCTTTAGCTCAAACTATTAAATAATGGAACAAGAAGAGATAAATTGAATATTCTTGAACTATTGAAAAAATAGAATAATTTGAATACAATTGGAATGGAGCGTCTATCCTCTATATATACAAGAGGAACTCTAAGAGATGGTAGACTAATCCAACCTAATTATATCTTTATCTTTATTATATTAAATGTTAGATAGTTTGTAAGTAGGGAGCTTCTATGATGCAGCCAGGAAACTGACTTTTTTGGAAAAGTTATTTTGTTTACCCAATAGTATAGTTGTTCATGTCATGTTAATCTAGTGTCCTGCTGGTGGACACTCTAAGACTAAACTTTACCTTATTACAAATCAGTCCTCATACAAAATATCAAGGAGAATTTCAATCTTAGTGCACAAATGAGAATCTGTGTGTTGAAGGTGAAAATCAGTATGGAGGAGAAT
>Ga0228710_1001182_pt1 | contig 38209 bp, 17 predicted proteins | sample MedpolnodulmetaG_FD_177995 | JGI IMG/M metagenome (GOLD analysis project Ga0228710, IMG submission 177995) | Root nodule microbial communities from Medicago polymorpha collected in Santa Monica, California, United States - pink nodules | ecosystem: Host-associated > Plants > Roots > Nodule...
AATTATTATGTAACAGGGTAGCTCTCTTTTTTGGTTTTTCCTGTTTTTGTTCCCCGTATTTTTTTGATTGTATTTGATACTCTTTCAGCTGGGTTTTCGGCACTCCTTGTGCTGAAATCTTCAGGCATTCAGTAATATATTTCATTTTACCTTCTTAAAAAAAAAACCGTCCCTATGCACGAGTATTCTGCTAGAACATTTGATTGATCTCTTGTAAAGTCTTTATTAAATTTAGTATTATTTAATTATTTAACAGAATTTTTTTGTCTAACTAATATTGTGTGTCCAGATCCGCCCATGTATGTGATAGGACCGAAAATGAAATGTGGGATAAATGTATGAAAGTTAATAGTATCCAATTAAATGTTTTAGAAAAAGTGCATTGTACATGTTTAATATTAGAGTTGTGTTATTTGAACAATTATTTCAATGATAACTTATGAGATAACCATTAATTTAATATAACCATTGTTAAAAAATAGTTTCACAAATATCATTTGTCTTAAAAAATGGTTTCACAAATATCATTTGTCTTAATATTACCCCTCGTGTTCCAGCACCCTATTATTTTATTTCTCCATGATAGAATGATGATATCAGAAAATCGAAAACAAATCTCTTAAATACTGGTTGCAGGTGACAAACATATAAAAGTTACTTCACGTTTTCTTTTTATATGTAATCTATTGCAATAAACATATCTAGCTGTGAAGCAGAAGTACTAGTACTATATAAGCCATTTTGATATCAAAGGTCCATAGTTAGACATTATTATCAAGTGAAGCTAAATTGGAAGGGAGTAGTATCAAACTAGGAGATGGCAGCAACGGCACCATTGAATCTTCCTATCATTGACCTCTCCTCACCTGATCGAATTTCCACAGCCAATTCCATCCGTCAGGTTTTTCTATGCTATTTTTTTTTGAATTAATTTTGTATACTATTATTAGTATTAGTTCAACACTAGAGAAATTGATGTATATTTTAATTAATAATTAATGATTAAAATTTGTAGGCATGTGTTGAGTATGGTTTCTTTTACCTTGTGAACCACGGTGTGGACAAAGATTTTATGAAGCAAGCGTTCGAGGAGAGTGCAAAGTTTTTTTCACTTCCAATTGAACACAAGATTAAATTGAACCGTAAGGAGTACAGAGGTTATACTCCTCTCTATGCTGAGAAACTTGACCCTTCACTCTCCAAAGGTATATTATCTCTCTCTTTTCAAAAGACTTGCTACACTAGACCAATGAATGACGTGTAAGTTTAAACTCAATTACCAATCCAGTCCAAAATAAATTAGGAGTTAAACAGTGTGGTCCCTCCTTTGAAAAAAATGTGGTCCTAAAATTACCTAGTTTCAAAACAGAGGTATGAAATCGATATATGATAGAATACTATGACGCGGTCCGATCCATGATCATAATTTAAAATTAATCCATCAAAATTTAAAATTCTATTTCATTATGATTTTTTGGACAATTTTAAGGATTAAATTTATAAGGGCTTGTCTAACATGTGCAACATTGTACATGTTAAAACAACTAATAGTAGTAACTTTTTTTTGAAAAACATAAATTATTTATTCAAAAGTTTTATAGTTAATATTAAATGTACAAGTTTCAATACAAAATTTCTATTTTAAACTTCTTATCATGTGCAAATTTGCATATGATAGAAAAATCCTATTTATAAACTCAACAAGGAGGTCAAGCGCTAAAACCAGCGGCGGAGCCCTTCATGGGCTGGGGCGGGCCACGGCCCACCCAGAAAAATTAAAAAATCAACGATTATAGGTTTACTTTGCGAGATTTTATACCATTTTATGTCAGTTTTAGGTTTCGGTTGATCCAAATTCCCGCAAAGTGATGTAGTGGCCCACCCAAAAAATTTAAATAATTCAATTATAGGTCTATTTTGCAAGGCTTTAAACAATTTTTCAACGGCTAATTTTCGGTTAATTTTCAACGGCTAATTTTCGGTTGATCCAATTTTTCATCGGCTAAATTTAAATAATTCAATTATAGGTCTATTTTGCAAGGCTTTAAACAATTTTTCAACGGCTAATTTTTTTAGCTCCGCCACTGACTAAAACTATTAGCAAAAAGCTAAGTCCCATAAAGATAAGGTCTTAAAAAGAGGAACGCCTCTTATTTTAAAAGTTGGTTTTTATATCGAATCTAACTCGATATAAACTTTTAAAGATGTATTGAAGTTTATCTAAGATTCGAGGGATCACCCATCATTTATAATACATGATCAACCCTAGTAATGTTGAACGTGATTGAGTGTATTGAGTAAAATTCAAGTTTCAAATAAAATAAAGATATAAGGGCACTCATTTTCCTTAGAAGCGATTTTGTAAGAATCAATATAAGATGAGTAATGATGTTTGTGCAACTAATTAGTGACAACTTTTATGATAACCTTATTCTTTTATCTTTTTATTAGTTAAAAAATAATAGAGAAAGTAAAAATACAATGAAAATACGAGAGAGTTGTCCAAAAGTTGTCTCAAAATGGTTTTACAAATATCATTTTTCATATAAATATCTATGAAAAAGATGATTCATTTGTTCACCTAGGGGCCAGTCTATGGTTATTGATTGGGTAGCCAAAGCAACCCAAAAAATATCTTTTTATTTGCAAGAGTATGTGTATTTTATGTGAAACCCCAAATTCGCATCTTTCTGTCACGATGTAACAAATGGGATGGTGATTCGAGGATCGGCGATGGCCATTCGCATCACCGAATCACCAGATCTACCGGGATCTCTTTACCGGCGGGTTTGGTTGTTCTAGGTTGTTGCTCGCGGTGACTCTGTTCTATCCGGCGACAGTGGACTGAGCTATTGCTTGCTTCCTCTTGATATCCTTCCGTGGTACAAGCCTCAGTCACCTCCTAACCTTCTTCGATAGTCCTTTTGGTCGCCGTCAACTTTAAGGTCCGTTAAGGGTCTTGATGTGGTACTTTACTTAGTTTTCCCAGATGGTTTTTTCCGCTGTCGGAGGGACTGTGTTTTTTGACATCAGCCGCAGTTTCGACGTCGATGATTTTGGTTGAGGTTGGCGTGGCTGTTCAAAAATCTGGGTGTTCTTAGAAACTTGGATCGGTTCTTGATGGTTAAGTCTCCAGAATCTACAGATGGAGGTGCTGGAGTTGTTACAGTTGGGTTTCTGGTTCGTGGTTATTATGTCTGACTTTTGAATCTCTGATTCTTTTTCAGAGCTGTTGAGACCTGCAGGATTCATGGTTCGTTATACTGACATTGCACCGGTCTCTCTGTAATTTGTGATTTTCTTGAATCCTAGTCATTCTCTATGTTTGATTGGGACTGTTGGACTCGAAAGAGTCGTTATAGTTGTTGCCGTTTTTTGCAGGGAGTTGTTGGCTCTTGGATTTGTACTGTGTTGACAGTTTGTTCATACGCCATATTAAGATTCACCATTCATGTTGTTTGATCTGTACTGTGTGACTCGAAAGGGTTGTTAAGCTTGCTGCCATTGTTGCAGGGAGTTGAGGTACATGAACCGCCTCAGTGTTGGCTGAGGGTTCAATCACCGCATCGAAGACCTTTAATTAGTTTAGGATTAATTATAGGTCGATACACTTGTGTGTTGTTTTCATTTTTGTATCACCTGTTTGGGGTCGACCTACACTCTTGTGTAGTTTTACTGGGTTAGGTTTATGTCCCCTCAATTTTTATGTAATTTATTTCCTTCTTCTAATAATATTTATGAGCATCGGACAAAAGATTAAAGTCGGGTACCAACTTAGTTGGGAGCCACTCTTTTTTGTATGTCATTTTGCTATTGCCTTATAAAAAAAAATAATGTGTATTTTATGTTTAACTACCTCAATATAATATATTTAACTACTCCAAATAGATTTATTTGTCGAAAGTTAGGATAAATAAGATGCTTAAAAGATTATCAATTGTTTGATAGATTTATTTGGTCTTATTTTGATACTTTTGATACCATAATCAACTACAATATTTTTTTTTTATTATTAATGAGAAAATTGTAAAGACAAAGTTATATAAGTAAAATTATATAGTTTATTTTGCTTATATAAGTAAAATTACAATGAATTTTTCTTCTCATGGATTAAATTTAATAAATTAATTTAAAAAATATATATTTTATTTTATTTTGTTATATTTTGCCACCTCGTAAAAAATTGGTTAGCTATCTTTGTTTTTCATTTAAAAAATGTTGATTCTACGATTGTTGAATTTTATGAAAACTTTAATATGAAGTTTTATTATAAGCAGGTGATCCAAAAGAGAGCTATTACATTGGCTCTTTGGAAGATACCACTAGTGTTCGTTTGAATCAATGGCCTTCTGATGGTATGGATTTCCTTTGTGCTCATTCTAAATTAGGAATAATAAAAGTTAGTTTTGTATACATGGTTTGTTTTTACATGAGCTTAATTACTTGAGGTTTTTATTTTTTTTTTCTTGCATTGATACTCCAGAATTACTACCAAATTGGAAACCCACAATGGAATCCTTATTTTGGAAAACACTGTAAGTTTATTACCCTTCAAATGTATTTTTCTCTAAATTATTAAATTTCAATAATCTACAGAACATGAAGGATTTTTTTATATTTTTTTATTTAACTTAAATGGATTTTTTATATTTTTTATTTAATTTAAATATTCTTCTTATGTGCCACAACAGGTCAGCTGGCAAAGAGTTGTTGTCTCTAATTGCTTTGTCTTTGAATCTTGATGAAGATTACTTTCAGAAGATCAGTGCCTCAAACAAACCTGATGCTTTTCTTCGCCTTTTGCGCTATCCAGGTTTGTTAATGAACACGCTTCAATTTTGCATGTGATCAATGTGGAAGGCAGTAGTTAAGAGTCCTAATATCAATTTGAAATACATCAGGTGAATTGGGATGTTGTGGTGCCTCTGCTCATTCAGATTATGGCATGATCACTCTCCTAATCACCAATGGTGTTCCAGGACTACAGGTTCACATCTTTTCTTTAATATAGTTTATGTTTAATGTTAGTATTTGTATAATAATGACTTAAACATTCATATTTAAAGATATGCAAAGAGAAGTTTAAGCAACCTCAGGTGTGGGAGGATGTGTCTCATGTAGAAGGGTAAGTGCATGTATAAAAACTTTGTAATACAACCACTTTTTATAAGTCTATATATATATGCTCTTTTTCTTCCTAGTGTTAGGCGTTTTCTATTTGTATATGCAGGGCCATAATTGTCAACATTGGGGACATAATGGAGAGATGGACAAATTGTGTATACCAGTAAGTTCCATCACTCATTCACTTAAAAGTTATTTCTTTTATATCATTGTTATATAAATCATTTCTGTCATTACTTTTGCAGGTCAACACTTCACAGGGTGATGCCAACAGGGAAAGAACGCTATTCTGTAATTACTAGCCACTTCCTTGTTTGCTTTATTTGATGAAGTTTTCTAGTTCTATAACATGATTTGCGTATGCATTTCTAGTAAAATATGAGTGGTGGTGATGTGCAAATTTTGCAGGTGGCATTCTACATGGATCCACCTTCAGACTGTATCGTGAAATGCTTTGAAAGTTGCTGCAGTGAATCATCTCCTCCCAGGTAGACAAAAGTTTTAGCCAATTAGAGTTTGTTTAACAAGCTAGACTGAATTAAGAGTCTAGTATGTGTCTAAGCACACAAAAAATATATTAGAGTTCAATTTTGAGTGTGTTAAAAGAAAAACTGTTAACTGGGATGACCTAATGTGCAAGAGAGATCTATTTGTAATAAGATGAATAATTGATGGACCTGCTACGCGTGCAATTGGTGTTTGTACGAGTAAAATTACACGATTGAAATATTTAGAAGATCAAAAGTGCAATTAAACTTAGTTAAATGGTGCTCTTAATTAAATTTGCTTGCAATATGAGTCTCTAATACCCCTGAAGAAGAAAAGCTGAGGCAAAAACAACTTATTAACAATGTTGGAGAATTTAGTTAGCTAGAAGTGACCAACATTGGGTATCAAGTCCCCTCACTTTAAATTATCGAGATTTCAAGGATTAATAAAAACTATAAAAGTTTGAAAATGTAGTACTTAAATACTATTTAAGCCGTTCACGTGAGCATAGCTCAGTTGACAGGGACATGCACTATTATATGCAGGGGTCGGGGTTCGAACTCCGGACACCTTATTTATTCACTTTGAAAAATATGAATTCTAACTATTAGGCTACTTAAAAAAAAAAAAAAAAACTATCTAAGCCAAAAGTTTTTCTTTAAGAAAATGTAGGGTACAAATCTTTACATAGATTTCTATGTGCATATATACTTTGTATTACATAATTTTCAGAAATCGGTCTGAGACACCGTAATTTTGTAAAAGTTACAGAGTGTTGTTTTTACAAAATCACGCTCACAGTAATTTCAACAAATTCAACGTGGTATCAAACATGTACTCAACAACAAACGTTTACAAAAGAAAGAGACACTTCCTTTAAAGATTAATTAATACTTGGTCATGTTTGATATTTACAATGGATTTGTCAAAATCATGATGAACATAGTTTTGCAAAATCAACAAAGAATAGCTTCACAAAATACATTACTCATCCAAAGTATAACTTTTTGTCAACATTCTATGCAGATTTCCTCCGATATGTAGTGCAGACTACTTCAATGAGCGATTCAAGCTCATATATGGGTCTGAAAAGGATCTTAAATGGTCCATTTAGTCTATGGGAAAATGGGTGATCGCTGACAATTTCGGAGAAGAGGAAGAAGGTTCCAAAGAGGCGGATGACGAAGAAGATGCTTATATTGCTTTTAGTGTCTTAGTATTTTGTCATGTATTTTGGGGCAATAATACTAGAATATTTTCAGCCCTTGTAGTTCGCTTTTAAATAGTAATCTTTCTCGAATATCTTTGTGTTTGACATCCTTTGTGTGAATGTTTTCTTTTCGTTGTTTAGTTTAATGTTTTGTTAAGAGTAGTGATTTAATACAATGATGATGTTTTAGCATTACCTTCATAGTAGTTTATTGGCTAAAATGCACTTTTGACCCTCTGTGTTTGGCTCCGTAGCAATTTTGGCCCCCTATTAAAAAAAGGAAAATTCTATGGTGAAGTCGTGAAAATGACTTTTCTGATGAAGTTAACACTATAATATCAAAAGTGTAGTGAGTAACACTCCACTGTTTGTACAGTGGCATCAAAAGTTCAGTCCTCATAGTATCATCATCAATTCATTAGATTAACAAGACTACACTTAATCTAATTTTATCCTACCTTGTTTTAAGTGTAACACCCCACAAAGTGTAACACTTAAGACTATCACATACTATCATCAAATTTGTTTGCATGTTAAAGATGCCAACGATAAAATAGTGCCTGTAAGTCCAAGATGTTGCAAGCATTACTAGATGAATTATTATTGATCATTAATCAGTAATCAACAATTTAAAAATGAATCAAACATTAAAATCAAAATTAACTTTTTCAAAAAAGTCAATTTTCTGACTGCACCGTAGAAGTTCCCTTAAAAAAACCACTTTCTAGCCCCCTAACTTTACCCCATTTTGCAATTCATAGGTGCCCATTAGGTGGACGCCACATGGCATTTAATGAATTAAAAAAAAAAAGGAATTGGCACGTGAGGGATGCAATTATTTACGTAATTAAATAAATGAAAAATAAATTAAAAAAATGAAAAGAAAGAGGACATGAAGATCTGGAATTGGCAGGTGTTCTTCCACCACCATCTTTTTTTTTTTGAACAGCAACAAAATCCACCACCATCTCTTTCAACGGATTCAGAAAATCCAACACCATCTCATTCAATCTATTCCTTAATCTATACACAAAACCAAACAAAACAAATCAAAGAAGAAAAAGAAAAATAAGAGATTCACCCTCCTGTCCATCACAAAATCTAAGAATCAGGATTCCTTGGCTCAATATTGTGTTTGCAACAAAAGGGAACCCACAAATCAGAAAAAATTGCGGCCTCAACCATGGCCTCGAATAACAAGAGGCGGCTCCTTCTCATGAAGGACGGCTAGGTCAGTGCTTCCAAAACCAGACACCTATATTCAAACCCAAAAAACCAAAGCAAGAAAACTCAAATAAAAACACAAATCGGAATAAATCTAGAATCCGAACAGAAAATGGATCGGATTTGAAGGGATCATGAAGGTTATGGGTTTGATTTCTTAATTAATTTGAAAATATGGGTTTGATTTTCAGGAATTTGTTTGCAAGAAAGAAAGAATTAACACTGAAGAAGAAATTAGAAGATTCTTTGTGGGTTATGGGTGATTATGTACACTCATAGATGATGACGACAATTTGGTTTTCCAGTTTGGGTTTTCTGTTTTCGTTTTTGTCTCACGTGCCAATTCCTTTTTTTAATTCTTTTTTATTTTTGATCCAAAAATTAGCCATGCGACGTTTATTGAGTGGCCACTTGGCTTTGACTCGGTCAAAATTAGAGGGGGTTTATTGAGTTGCAAAAGCAGTGAAGTTGGGGGCTGAAAAGTGGTTTTTTTAATAGGGAGCCAAAATTGCTACGAAGCCAAACATAGGGGGTCAAAAGTGCATTTAAGCTGTAGTTTATCCAAACGTTTGTTCAAAGTTGTTATGTTTTCCAAACAAGTATGATCTCGGCGGAACCTCTAAGGTTCTTTGCCCGAGGTGTGAATAACCCATCTCGAGCTTAGTGTTCTACCTGATGTACTGGTGGTGGAAAAGAGGATGCTTCCTACCTCATGGCGAAGGCTTAGTTCGTAGGGGAGACTAGGCCTTACTAAGTTTCTTTGAGGTGGATGAACTAGTACGAGTGCATTAAGCAAGAAGATGGAGATTAAAGACTAGTTCAAGGGAAATGAGGAACTAGAGTTGAAGAAGGAGCAATGATTAGAGTAAGGAAGGCTTCAGGGTTTGCATTTCATCATTGTTATCATATCATGGTAACAAAGTTGGGTTTCCTCTTTTCCCTTATATTTTAAGTCAAATTAGTAGTATATAAATTGCACATAGTAATTTGTATATGAGTTTATATTTAGGAACAAGATTTTTTTTAAATAAGCATATAATTATTAGGGTTGGAGGGAGTAGTTACTGTTATTTATTTGGCATTATTCACAAAACAAATCAATGATAATTTGCATTCATTAGCCATTATTAGTTTCGCAATATCACATTGTAATTTATGTATATCATTCAAGAAAGACATGAATGAAAGATTATTGAATCATTTTCTTATATTTATCGGTTTGATTTGAATTAAATTTCGTAAAAAGTACTATTTTCGGTCTTATTTATAAGAGATGTTTGTATCAACAAAAATTGATGTATCTTGTTCAAAATTTAGACCAAATACATCAACTTTTGTTAACTAAAACATCTCTTACAAATAGGACCGTATGAATTATTTTAAAAGCCGAACCAAACAAAACCCATTCTCCATGCTTGTGAGCTATGAAAACCAAAAAAAACCCTTATAATAAAACTAATTTGCATGTGAATAACTTGAAAGAAATGTTCATTGATACCCTTCATTAAATATAATTATAAAAATCACAATTCAAAAAAAAATCATACTCCCTCTCGTTACTTTCATCCAAAAAATCATAAATTTCAAGTATGGTTGATTGAGAGAAAATTCAACATATACACATATTAAATTGAATCATATACATTTCAACCAAATTCTTATAACATTGTCTCATTTTATAAGTATCTTATAAATATCCTATAAGATATATTTTTTTAAATTAAAAAGGTTAATTCAAATACTTCATGAGTACATATCCACAGAATATCGATATCGGATTCACATCTGATACATGCACGACTCCATGTTTGGAGTATCAGGACTTCATAACCTGCGTGTCAAGTGAAAGTATTGTCATGTCGATATTGTGGTGATGTGTGCGTGTATTAGTGTATTTCGACAACGATGCCCAATTAATCACCCTCTCTTATATTTAAACACCTTTAAATCTTGGATTTTTCTTTACATGTTAAAAAATTTTAAAATCGTAAGTTTATATTAAATATATAACTTTTAACTATAACACAATTTGTATTTTTTCCATAAAAAATTACAACTTTCATTTGTTTTAACATGTACAATATTATACATATCAGACAAACCCTTCAATTTTACACACCCATTCTTTTTATCACACGAGCAATGAGTAAATAGACAATTACCCCCTGAAATTGTAAGTTTCGTTAATTACTCCATGACATTAGCAAAACTTCAATTACTAATTCATAATGTATTTTGTTTATATTTTATATTCTAGACAAGATACATCAATTACACAATAAATCTAAAAAATCAACTTTCTCTTTTTCTTATAAATAGGACCGGATCGAGTATTAGCTTCGGGTATTGTGTTCAATAATAACCCTCGTGTTTCATTACCCTATTATTTTAGTCCTCCATGATAGGATGATGACATCAGAAGATCGAAAACAAATCTCTTTGGTACTGCGTGACAAAAAATATTTGTAAGATACTCTCAAGATTTCTTAGGGGAAGATATTCCAAGTTTTGTTTTGATATCTATACAATATTAAAAAAGTAAATTATTTTAATATTGTGATTCAAAACGATAAAAATTCATATTATATTTATTATAATTACTGTCATTCGATAAGATAAAAATTTATATTATATTAAGCATATCTAGTATAATATAATAATGTCTTCGTGAGCTTAGCTCAGTTGATAGAGACAATGCATAAAATATGCAAGGTCCAGGGTTCAAACCCCGGCCACCAAAAAAAAATTAATATAATAATAATAAGCATATCTAGATCTGAAGTACTAATACTAAATAAAGAAGCATTTGAATTCAAGTTTTTAGTTTTTTTTTAACTCCATCAATGACGTATTGTTAAGAATAATTTGAGTTTGATTTATGAGTGAAATAATTTTTGATCAGATCCTACTTTTCGGGTAAACATCAGGTTAACAAAACAAAGCCCATTTTCCTTGAGAAATGTTAACACTAAAAGAAGTACTAATACTATAGAAGTATTTTGAAATCAACTCACTATATAAGGGGTGAAGATCCTCTCCATTTCCTAAATAAATGGAGATTGTCAACTACTATAGTTTTGAAGTAAATATGTGATATTAATGTTTTCAGTTCTTGAAATATGTGCATTTATATCATATATTTACTTCAAAACTATAGTAATTGACAATCTCCATTTATTTAGGAAATGGAGAGGATTTTCACCCCTATATAACTACTTGTCAAAAAAAGTCACTATTTAAGTATTTTGAAATCAACTCAATCAAACAACAAAAACTCCATAGCTAGAAATTATCATCACAAGTGAAACTAAATTGGAAAGGAGTAGTATCAATTATCAAACAAGGAGATGGCAGCAACGGCACCATTGAGTCTTCCTATCATAGACCTCTCCTCACCTGATCGAATTTCCACAGCCAAATCCATCCGTCAGGTTTTCTATACTGCTATTAATTAATTAGTTCAACACTTGAGAAATCAATAAATATAGTGTTTCAATATTAATAATAACTAAGAAAAATTTATAGGCATGTGTTGAGTATGGTTTTTTTTACCTTGTGAACCACGGTGTGGACGAGGATTTTATCAAACAAGCGTTTGAACAGAGTGCAAAGTTCTTCTCACTTCCAATTGAAGACAAAATTAAATTGAACCGCAAGGAGTACAGAGGTTATACTCCTCTCTATGCTGAGAAGCTTGACCCTTCTTCACTTTCCAAAGGTAATTGGAGACACTTATTTCAGTTGTCTGACACCCGACACATGTCCAAGGGGTGTCTAAGGTGTATTGAAATAATTTTTTTTTGCTTGATACGTACGCGTGTCGGACACACGGAAACGCACCTAATTCTAGAGGTGCTTGTGCTTTATAGTCTAAATTTGTTGAATTTTCTGAAAGATAGAAAAATTTAATTTGATAACTTCTATTACAAGCAGGTGATCCAAAAGAGAGCTACTACATTGGGCCTTTAACAGATACCACAAGTGTTCGTCTCAATCAATGGCCTTCTGATGGTATGAATTTCCTTTGTGTTATGCACATTCTTCATTAGGAATAATGAAAATTAATTTTGTGTTCTGGTTTTATTTTTACATTAGATTAATTACTTGAGGTGTTTTTTCTTTCTTTCTGGCAATAACACTCCAGAATTACTCCCAAATTGGAGACCCACAATGGAATCCTTATTTTGGAAAATACTGTAAGTTTTATCAACTTTCAAATAATGTACTTTTCTGCATGTCACTAAGGCCCTGTCTACTTTGTGGAAACATTTTCTAGTTTTATTTTCTTGAAGATAACAATTGTAATGAAGAGAAGATGAAATGCTAGCTAGTGTTATGATTCATTTATGGAAATAATGAAATCAACTTTTTGGCATTTTTATTATTTTCAAAAAATGTCCACAATTGTTCACTCATAGTATATGTTTGTCTATATCAAGAACTTTGCTCATTTTTTTCTTTGTGAGTGTATGGCTTGTGTGAGTTTGAGCATTCAAATTTACATACTTTTATTTTTTCTATTGTTAAAAAACAGTTTTGAATTTAAATATTCTTCTTATGTTCCACAGGTCAGCTGGCAAAGAGTTGTTGTCTCTAATCGCCATGTCTTTGAATCTAGATGAAAATTACTTTGAGAAGATCAGTGCCTTAAACAAACCAGAAGCTTTTCTTCGCCTTTTGCGCTATCCAGGTTTACTAGTATTTATTTTAGTTTCTGAACCTTCTTAATTAAGCACATAGCATAATTGGTAATACCAAATATTTTTTTGCCTTTTACTGTTGATAATGTGGTTGTAAATTACATTAGGTGACTTGGGATCTAATGAAGAGATATGTGGTGCCTCTGCTCATTCAGATTATGGCATGATGACTCTCCTATTAACCAACGGTGTTCCAGGACTGCAGGTTCTCATTTTCCATTTAGTATAACTTTCTGTATCAGGGATATATTATACTGAATCATAATTTCTGTTTAAAGTTAGTATTTGCTTAATCGCTGAGTTAAAAATTTATATTTAAAGATCTGCAAGGAGAAGTTGAAGCAACCACAGGTATGGGAGGATGTTTCTCATGTAGAAGGGTAAGTTCATGTATAAGAACTTCGTAAATAATATGTTACTACCACCTTTAAGTCTATATGCTCTTCCTTTCCCTTCTAGTATTAGGTGTTTTATGTTTGAATATGCAGGGCAATAATTGTGAACATTGGGGACATGATGGAGAGATGGACAAATTGTTTATACCAGTAAATTCCATCATCTAGCAACTTATAAGATATTTCTTTTATCAGCGGTTGATATCATTCTTAGTTTCTGTTATTACTCTTGCAGGTCAACACTTCACAGGGTGATGCCAACAGGAAAAGAACGCTACTCAGTAACTATTACTAACCACTTCTTTCTAGCCATGACATTACACATTTGGCTTCTTTGTTTTCATTTTTATGAGGTCTTCTAGTTTGTTTGCATATACATTTCCAGCGAAATATGAGTGGTGATTTGCACTTTTGCAGGTGGCATTCTTCATGGATCCACCCTCAGATTGTGTCGTCGAATGCTTTGGAAGTTGCTGCAGTGAATCATCTCCCCCCAGGTATAGGAAAGTTTTATCGAATTAGATTTTATTTAACAAACGAGACTGAATTAAGAGTCTAGTATGTGTGTAATCACACAAAAAAATATAGATATAGTTCAATTTTGACTGTGTTAAAAGCAAAATGGACTTATATATTTTCAAAATTATGTGTCTCTCTCTCCAAACAAAATCTTTCATTCTTTTGAGAAACGTTAAAGTTCATAATCTAATCGTTTTTTAGTACACGTTCGATTTCTAACTTACATAGCCGATGTACATTTGGGAATTAGTTGCACTGACTTTTGCTTGCTTAACAATGCCAGCAACTAACAAGTAATGAAGATTCACATGCCAAAAATATGCTTCTAATAGTTGATATGTGCAGTCTCATTGTTTGACCACTTCTGCATGTCACACCAGTGTACTAAGCGCCAACTTAGACTCACATTGATCACATAGGCTACGGGCAATTGGTGTTTGTGTGACTAAAATCGCACAAAAGATACCTAGAAGATCAAAAGCGTAATTAAACCTTGTTATAAAGCGAGGGGCCTTTTGATTATATTAGAAACATAACTAATAACATGACATTTTCTTTTGCTTTTGCCAAAAAAAATGTTGACATGGCAAAACTATCCATCTACAGTATTTCTTTAGTGGTCTTACAAGACATATGAGGATGCCATAGGGACATAAATAACCTTAAAAGTTACTTTTATTGCAATCTGAGTCTCCAATAGCCCTGAAGAAGAAAAGCTGAAGCAAAAACAGTTATTAGCATTGTTGGAGTACTTAGTTAGCAAGGAATGACCAACATTCGATATCAAAAGTTAATTTTTAAGAAAAGTTGGGGACAACAATCTTTAGTCTTTTACCTAGACAAAACAACACAATTAAATTTCGAAAAGTAAAGAGACACAACCGTCAAAAATTAATATATAAACCCCAGGTGCCTGGTGGAAAATCTTTATCTTTGTTTTTTGGCACAATAAATCTTTAACTTTATGTATGTTATAAGCTTTTGCAATATTCTCTTGCAGATTCCCTCCAATACGTAGTGGGGACTACTTGAATGAGCGGTTCAAGCTCACGTATGATTCTGAAAAAGAGCTCAAGTGCTCCATCCTGTCAAAGAGCTAAAGTCTGTACAATCATAGATTGAGCTTCAACCAAATTTATATGCTTGTACCATTTTAATAAATTTTCAAAATCTGGTCTATGACTATTGGTTGTTGTGATATCATATCGAGTTTATTACTGATATTATTGTTGTTTTTATAATAGTTGGACCCGATGGATAAATGGCTTATTTAAGTACTAATGCAATAATGGTTTATTTTGAAGAGTTTACATCCCAAATGCGATTATACGTGAAAAAGTACTTATACAAAATTAAAGTGTCTCAGTGTATTTGTGGTTAAATTCACACCTAAAAATGTAAACTCGAATGAGTTGACGGGTTACGTTCGAGATTGAGAATACTTGTTTGAATCTTAAACCTCTTTCTTGTCATAGACAAATATAATCTAAGTGTCCCCGTACACCAAAAAATGTTACATGGTTTAAGAATCAAGACAAAATGTAGTTTATAAACAATAGTCAGTTAGTCACCCACTAACTACTGAGATGCCTTTTACAATTGACAAAATCGTAAGTGTTTATACAAAAGACCCATAGTGGACAATACATTAGAAATGCAATGTCGTGGACTTGGGTCAGAGATCATTGGCGCATCATGTAGAGGTTGAACTTATGTCACACTCTGGTAGAATCTTTAGCTCCTTAGCCTTGACCGAGGCTACCTATTATTCTAGACTATATACACTAAAAAGTTCCATATTATTTGAAAATAGAGACTAAATATGGTTTATAAACAATATCTATAGGCTATAGCACTCCTCTATCGCCGAGACGTCTTTTATAAAATAACGAAACCTTAACATACAATATTGTTCTTGAGGTTGGAACATGGAACAATAAGATAGTAAGTAGCTGTGGGAGGTGGGGAGTCACAATCGAATATCTCGAGATTTGCCTCTATATATATCTATATTTATATCAACGAGTCAACAAAACTAAACCTCCATAGTTAAAGATTTACTATCAACAGAAGCTGAACTGGAAGTAGTATCAGACAAGGGAAAGAGATGGCAATGACGGCAACATTGAGTCTTCCTATCATAGACCTCTCCTCACCTGATCGTCTTTCCACAGCCAAATCCATCCATCAGGTTTTCCTGTACATTATAACTATTTATTACTTCAATACTTGAGAAATTGATGAATATTTTAATACTAAATAAATAATAACAATTTATAGGCATGTGTTGAGTATGGTTTCTTTTACCTTGTGAACCACGGTGTGGATGAGGATTTTATGAAGCAAGTGTTTGAGCATAGTGCTAAGTTCTTCTCACTTCCACTCCAACACAAAATGAACTTGTCTCGCAAGGAGTACAGAGGTTATACTCCTCTCTATGCTGAGAAACTTGATCCTAGTCCACTTTCCAAAGGTATATTCTTATTTTTAAATATTTATTTTTGTTCATAAATTCTAGACATTAAATGACGAGAAATAATTAATATTCAGACAATCTCTTTTTCTATAGCTACGAGATCTGATTATTTATGTTCAAAAATATGTTTAATTCATTTGAATACATGATTAATTTAATTCATGGTTAAAACTGGTTAAACCATAATTTCATAATTTTCAACATGATCTAAACTAACTACATGTTCAATTAAGTTAATCATAATTTTGCATGATTAACTAGGCGTGGTAATTTTAGAAAAAAGTGAGTGTCCACAAAAGTTTGTTAAATAATTTGGTCCCTATCAATTGCCAGTACATTATCATCTTATTATTAGAGTTGTAACGTTTCTAAGTTGTGTAGTGTATATATGTGTTTGGACACTCTGATTTTATTATTAAACTAGTTTTTGAGAACAAGATCTAATAAATATGTATGAATTTTACTTTTAAAAATTAGTTCATAAGATGAAGATCCTGAGTCTAAAACATTATATTCTTTACGACATCTATAGAATTACTTTGATACTCCCTCTCTCACACATCTATGATGTGATTACAATTTTAAAACTTCATAGAATAAATCAACCAGAGAATCTACCAAATGAGACTGAGTCTAACATAAAAAGATTAGACTCTCACACCGTGTCGTCAAACCAATATTTGAATTTTAGCCTAAAAAGAGATTGGCATTTAGAATTTGATAGTGATTCAAATTGAATTATCTCTGATAAAGTGATGAAAATAAAAATAAAAATATCAATATCAATGACAAATTTAAAATAACAAATTGTCCGAACCTATAATTAATTATAATATCCAAATTATACTATCCTCTGCTCTTTTTTGGACACATCTGCACCTCTAGATATTTCTCTTCAGTTCTTGTGGAGAGGATTGACCAATTGATATTGCTTTCTACCTAATTATTTGTCTTTTTGATGGAAGAGGGCTCAGTTTTTTTTGTATTTTTTCACTTTATTATTATTATACTTGAAATTCTCCAAAATGCAAAAATAAAAGTTATGTTGATCTTTATACCCAAAAAAAAAAGTTATGTTGATCTTCATTTAATGAGGTCTCTCTTTAGAGAGATAGACGTATTACATACAATAATATTATTTTAAAATTATTATTATATTTATTGTGTATTTAAATGGAAGTGTTTGTTAAATAGAAATGATCAACTTCATATAATTGACTGTCAAAAAAAAAGAAAACTTCATATAATTGATTCCATCTTAAGAAACTTAACCACAAAGTTAAAGTTGTTGCATGAACAATCCTCAAATGTGATATAGAGCGAGTCTAAATTTAGACTTGTGTAGTCACGAGTCTAAATTTAAAGTATTAGACACTCGCATATATAAGTTAATAAAATTGTATCTGGACTTAAGAGTCTTGAATTTGTCACTGATTTCACACACACACAAAAATGGTGAATCAGTGTTCACCTTTTTTTTTTTTTTTAAATTCAATAATTAAAGGTTCATTTTACTTCTTTTTTTTTCCAAGCACTTTTCATAGTTTATTAGTAACCTGCTATCCCCCTTAAGGTATTTATATAGCAACCTTGTTTCCTTGCTACACAAGTACATATCAATGACCAAAATGTGTATGTGTGGCTAACGCTGAAAGAAAAATGTCCACAACTGTTAAATTTTCAAAAAGGTATAAAACCTTTGATCATTCATTATAAAGTTATAATTAAGCAGGTGATCCAAAAGAGAGCTACTACATTGGCCCTTTAACAGATACCACAAGTGTTCGTCTCAATCAATGGCCTTCTAATGGTATGAATTTCCTTTGTCCTCATTCTTAATTAGCAATTGAAAATTTATGTGCTCTAATTTGAGTTTTTTTTTTTTTTTTTCATGCAATGACACTCCAGAATTACTACCAAATTGGAGACCCACAATGGAATCTTTATTTTGGAAAATACTGTAAGTTTTATTACCCTTCAAATTAATGTATATTTTTCTGTAAATTACTAAGTACTATTCTTTTGTTTATGCTCTTGTTAAACAGATTAGAATTTAATTAATATTCTTGTTAATTATCTGCCTCAGGTCAGCTGGCAAAGAGTTACTTTCTCTAATTGCCTTGTCTTTGAGTCTAGATGAAGATCACTTTGAGAAGATAGGTGCCTTAAGCATACCAGAAGTTTTTCTTCGCCTTTTGCGTTATCCAGGTTTATTCTACTGTTCCTTAATAATTAATATAGTAAAGTTTTTTTACTTTTTTTTAAAAAAGAAAACCAACTAATCTATGTAACCTTCTATAACATGTCTGTGAATTATATCAGGTGAATTGGGATCTTGTGAAGAGATATATGGTGCCTCTCCTCATTCAGATTATGGCATGATCACTCTCCTATTGACCAACGGTGTTCCAGGACTGCAGGTTCTCATCTTCTCTTTAGTATTACTTTTTGTTCTAGAGCTCCTCATATCAGCTGAGAAAGGAAATGGAGTTGAACTCCTTACATATATACCTTAATTAATATCAGCTGGGATATAGTACATATTGAACCATGATTTCTGTTTAAAGTTAATATTTGTATAATTAATAACTTAAGAATTCATATTTAAAGATATGCAGAGAGAAGTCCAAGCAACCTCAAGTATGGGAGGATGTTTCTCATGTAGAAGGGTAAGTTCCTGACTAAGAACTTAGTAAATAATATGTTACCACTTTTAAGTAGTCTATATGTTTTTTTTCCTTCCTAGTGTAATTAGGTGTTTTCCGTTTGTATCGGCAGGGCCTTAATTGTGAACATCGGGGACATGATGGAAAGATGGACAAACTGTTTGTACCAGTAAATTTCATCATCCAACAACTTAATTAAAATCTACTGTATTTCTTTTATCAACGATATATATCATTCTTAGTTTCTATTACTTTTGCAGGTCAACACTTCACAGGGTGATGCCAATTGGAAAAGAACGTTATTCGGTAATTACTAGCTAGCCACTTCCTTGTTTGCTGTATGTTGTTTGTTTTCATTTCATGAGGTCTTCTATTTTGTTAACATGATTTGTATATGCATTTCCAGTAAAATATGAGTGGTGATGTGCAATTTTGCAGGTAGCGTTTTTCATGTATGCATCCTTAGACTGTGTAGTGGAATGCTTTGAAAGTTGCTGCAGTGAATCTTCTCCCCCAAGGTAGAGTAAAAGTATTATCCAATTATACAGAGCTCAACTTTGAGAGCGTTAAAAGAATAAGATAGATATTTATCAAGAAAAAAAGAACCATGGGAGGCAGAGTACCTTTTCTTAAAAGAGACACAACCCTCAAAAATTAATATCATAAACTTTGAGTGTCAAGTGTGGAAGTAGCAATACTTCTATGGTCACAAACACAAAATGATAAAAAGTAAAAGAGAAAATGATTGATTTTTTATTAGTATTATTGATATTTCCTCTTCTACTTTTATTTATTGGTGAGTGTGCATAATTCCAAAACATTTGTGTTTGTGAGTATAGATCGTGTTGTTCTTGATAGTCTTTATCTTTATTGAAAGTTACTTATAAATAAATGATAAATCTTATTTTACATGCAAATATTTTGTCAATGTTTTATGCAGGTTCCCTCCAATACGTAGTGGGGACTACTTGAATGAAGGGTTTAAACTTATATACGGTTCTGAAAGAGATCTTAATTAATGCTTCATTCAGTCAAAGAACTAAAGGCCCTGCGTACGTATGGGCTGCAGCCAAATTTAAAAGAAAGCTACACTTCCATGGGTGCAAAATGATCATGTTTTAAGATATTTGCAATGTAAATTTTATCTGTCAGCATAAGTTTTGTGAAACTATTTGCAAGATTTTATGAAAACGGCATGCGGTATTGTCCATATGTTGTTTTAGTTTATTTTCATAAGTTTTTTATGATGATTTATGAAAACAGCTTATAACATAGATGGAAACAATTTAACTTTGTTTTATCTTTTGCTTTAAAAATAACTTATAATAAGTGTCTATTATGATAAGTGTTTGTGTTATAAGCTGTAAATATGTTGTTTATTCCAGCAAGGTCATAGTCTTAATCAATGTTACTTTCCTGGCAATACGAGTCTCCAAAGCCTCTGAAGAAGAAGAAAAGCTGAAATAGAAACAACTTATAGCATTTGGAAAACTTTAAGGGCTATATTTACTTTGTTAAAACATTTTCTATTTTCAGTTTCAAAAAATATGCGAGTCTCTTGAGTTGAACCAATGTAAATGATGAAAGATGAAATGTTGCTTAGAATGTATTTCAGAAAATAATATATAAACTACATTTTCATTGTTCCATGAAATATATATAATTGTTCATTTTGGGCGGTTAAGAATCAACACGAGAATCAAGTAAGTGTAGAAGAGATGAGGATGTTGCGCTGGATGAGTGGTAAGACTAGACATGATAGGATTAGGAATGACACCATTAGAGAGAGAGTGGGGGTAGCACCTATAGTAGAAAAGTTGGTAGAAAATAGGCTTAGATGGTTTGGGCATGTAAAGAGAAGACTCGTAGATACCGTGGTAAGAAGAGTAGATCAAATGGAGGAGAATCAAGCTAAAAGAGGTAGCGTAAGACCTAGGAAAACTATTAGAGAAACCATTAGAAAAGATTTAGAGGTCAATGAGTTGGATCCAAATTTGGTTTATGATAGAACATTATGGCGTCATTTGATCCATGTAGCCAACCTCACTTAATGGGATAAGGCTTGGTTGTTGTTGTTGAGAGTCTCTTGTTCCCTTGTTAACAAATAAACTTCATAAAAAATATTCCGAAAAAAAAAAAACATGTTTTCACAAAATAAACATGCATTTCATTAGAAGGAATAACAATATTGGGGTATCAAAATCTTTCACTTTAAAATATTCAGATATCAATATTAAATAAAACTGCAAAAGCTTGAATATACAGCAACTGAAAAGCTATCTAAGCGACAAGTTAATGGGTAGCACTTAGGTGACATAGAGATGAGTGACATTGGTCAATCACAATGTCACAATGGGGATATGAATCTTTAGTCTTTTACTTTGGACTAAACAACATGAGTTTATATTAACAACAATAATCAACTCTTATTCCATTAAGCAGAATCTCCTATATAGATCAAATTATGACATAGTCTTATATCATAAATTATATTTGGATCAAACTAATTAGCGTGAATTTAGAAATTAAAAAAATACATTTTTGTCCCGTAAATGCATCCGAGACCTGTAATAGGTTACGAGTAATAGGTTACGAGTATATTTGATGTGTTTGAACTTTGGACTGTTTTAAATCACAATAATTATAATCTATTCATTTAGTGTTTTTGAGCTTAAGCATTAAGCTCTCTCTATATATATTATATATTTCTTATTGAAAGCTACGTTTAAATCTTATTTTTACACATCAGAGACAAGCTTTTGTAAATGTTTTCTGCAGATTCCCCTCCAATTAGGGGTGTGCATGGTTGGATATTTTAACCGACCAAACCATATTCATATATAAACCATTTATATGGTTTTGGATTCCTAACCATGACCATATTTTATTATAAACCAGTTACGTAACCGGTTATGAATATGGTTATGAATATATAACCGGTTAGATTTACAAAACCGGATTATAAATGGATATGATTTGGTTTAAAAAAATATCCGGATTATTTTAATATTCGAATTAAAAACTAGTTATTTCTCTTTCAAAATTTATTTTTAAAACCAAATTTTATAAACAAAAATCCAAATTTGAAACAACTTAGTCAAAAACGCTTATCTTATACAAAATAACTTATTACAATCTCTTTTTAAAAAACAACTTATTCAAAACAACTTATTTATGCAAAACGGCTTATTAGGATCTCTTTTTTCAAAACAACTTATTCAAAACAGCTTATTTATGCAAAACGGTTTATTAGGATCTCTTTTTTCAAAACAACTTATTTATGCAAAACGGCTTATTAGGATCTCTTTTTTCAAAATAACTTATTCAAAACAGCTTATTAGGATCTCTTTTTTCAAAATAACTTATTCAAAACAACTTATTCAAAACAGCTTATTTATGCAAAACGGCATATTAAGATCTCTTTTTTCAAAATAACTTATTCAAAACAACTTATTTATGCAAAACTTATTAGGATCTCTTTTTTCAACACAACTTATTCAAAACAGCTTATTTATGCAAAACAGCTTATTAATATCTCTTTTTTCAAAACAACTTATTCAAAACAGCTTATTTATGCAAAACAGCTTATTAGGATCACTTTTTTCAAAACAACTTATTCAAAACAGCTTATTTATGCAAAACAGCTTATTAGGATCTCTATTTTCAAAATAACTTATTCAAAACAGCTTATTAGGATCTCTTTTTAAAAAACAACTTATTCAAAACAGCTTATTTATGCAAAACAGCTTATCAAGATCTCTTTTTTCAAAACAACTTATTCAAAACAACTTATTTATGCAAAACAACTTATTAGGATCACTTTTTTCAAAACAACTTATTCAAAACAACTTATTTATGCAAAACGGCTTATTAGGATCTCTTTTTTCAAAATAGCTTATTTCGAATAAGCTATTTTGAAAAAAGAGATCCTAATAAGCCGTTTTGCATAAATAAGCTGTTTTGAATAAGTCATTTTTTAAAAAGAGATCCTAATAAGCTGTTTTGCTTAAATAAGCTGTTTTGAATAAGATATTTTGAAAAAAGAGATCCTAATAAGCTGTTTTGCATAAATAAGCTGTTTTGAATAAGTTGTTTTGAAAAAAGAGATCTTGATAAGCTGTTTTTCATAAATAAGCTGTTTTGAATAAGTTGTTTTGAAAAAAGAGATCTTGATAAGCTGTTTTGCATAAATAAGCTGTTTTGAATAAGTTGTTTTGAAAAAAGAGATCTTGATAAGTTGTTTTGCATAAATAAGCTATTTTGAAAAAAGAGATTCTAATAAGTTGTTTTTGCATAAATAAGTTGTTTTGAATAAGTTGTTTTGAAAATAGATCCTAATAAGTTGTTTTGCATAAATAAGCTGTTTTGCATAAATAAGCTATTTTGAATAAGTTGTTTTGAAAAAAGAGATCTTAATAAGCTGTTTTGCATAAATAAGCTTTTTTGAATAAGTTGTTTTGAAAAAAGAGATCTTGATAAGCTGTTTTGCATAAATAAGCTGTTTTGAATAAGTTGTTTTGAAAAAAGAGATCTTGATAAGCTGTTTTGCATAAATTAGCTGTTTTGAATAAGTTGTGTTGAAAAAAGATATTCTAATAAGCTTTGATAAAAAGAGAGATATTTTCGTTAAAAAAAAAATGGTTTTGTTAAAAAAATTACGGTAACAAAATATATGGTTATGGATCTGGACATCCAACAAAAAAATCGGATTTATCAAAGTGGATGACCGACCGTTTATGAATAAACCGGTTAATATCTATATGTAAATATCGGATTATTTAAATATGGTTTTGGATTTGGATGTGGTTTTATCCATGCAATCGGATATTTTGCTCACCCCTACCTCCAATACACAGTGGGGACTACTTGAATGAACGGTTCAAGTTCACATATGATTCTGAGAGGAATCTTAAATGCTCCATGTAGTCAAAAAAACTAAAGTTTGTATGTACCAATGTATATGGGCTGCAACTAGAATACGGCCAGAGTGCCCTGGCTAAACAATTTAATATTCTTGTTTGTATAGCACAGATACGTCGATCTTTGGATAAACAATTTACTTTGGATAAACAATTAATATTATGAAATATAAGTGTTTATTTATATGGTCTGACTTCACTTTTTTTTTTTTAAGGAATGGTCCGACTTCACTTTGTTTACTTTACTTTATTTATCATTCATTTACGAAAGAAATAAGCATAATAATAAGGATGTAAAATTAAACTTTCAATCAAAATTAGGGGTAGTAACGAGTCATCGCTAGTATAAGCTCTTATTCCTTTGCTTACTTTATTATTCCCTTTGCTTACTTTATTATTCCCTTATACTGGTAAATATTTCCATCAGAGATCTTACTTAGGCGCAATAGTTGAAGATTGCTAAAGACGAACATCAAGTTCAATACTTTAAATTTAGATTTTTCAAATATTCGCCGTGTTGCGAATCAAACTGCTCATTTCTTAGCTAATCTTGTTATTATGTCTTCTTATGAATTTGTTTGCGTTGATGAAACCCCTCCTTATATTTATGTTATTGTGTCTTTTAATTTATCGCCATCTTTGATTAAATAAATGTAGTCATTTTAAAAAATAAATCATACCAAAATTTGGTAGCTTATCCGCACAAAATGTTAGAAGAGGTGTATCACATGAACTTTCTAGAAGGTCAGTTGTTTGACCAGCTACTATAGAAAATAAATAAATTTAAAACAGAAAAAAAATTGCATATTCACTATTTGATTGTGTGTATTTACATATATTTATTAAATTTTGTTCTTGTGAGCTTAGTTGAGGTTATCGGGACAATGCATAATATAACCACAAAAAAACAAAATATTTATTAAATCCTTGAAAAAGATATCTATATTTTTTTTTCTTTTGAACAAAGACAGACACATTTCATTTAGATTAAATAGCACAAGGAGCATGAGCATATATAATAAAAAATATAGGGGTTAGGATTAAATAGAGATACTCTAACTATGATGTGAGCAACTCTATTTGCTTTTCGCATAATATGTCTCACAAAACAATATAATTTTCCTAAATATAATTAACATAATACTTTTATATAAATTTGACAAATTTGAAGAAATGCATATTTAATATCTATTCTATTTTCAATTTTCTCATCACTAGTAAATAACGTTGGCAAACTCACGGTCAACAATTTTTAAGCACTTCATTCTCTCAAAAAAGCACTTCATCGGACACGTCCTAAATATATTCGGTACCACTGATTTCATGGATAGCTTTGCTTCTTTTTTTATTTTAATTCATAAATACCTTGAACTTTGGTTGGATATTAATACTCCCTAACAAAATTCATTCAAAATTTAACTTTGTTTTAAAATAATTAATACAGAAAATATGACATAACATTAAATGATGAGCACGGCTATTCACAGCGAAGCATTGCTTCATGAAATCCAGCGAATACCACGTGTTCAATTTTTAAAGGAAGAGAAGGTTTTATGTTCCACTATTATAGGAAAACATGGGGAGTGTTGAAGTTTGACCAACCAATAGGCATTCGCAACGATTCTTCTCGCGAGAACAAATATTTCCGTTAAATAATTGAATGATATATACGTATATAATTAAACTTAAATTAATATTGTGTTCAATTCTTTTTTAACAATGGATGGTTTTGGTTTTAAATCTTCTTATTAGGGCTTTAAAAATAAAAAGGAAGAAGAATATAATCGGAGAAATGGTGGTAAAAACGACCTTTGGAGTGGTATAACCGATAAGATGGATAAGTATTCATTCACAATCCTCTTTTGTACCAAAAGATAGAGATGCTATTTTGCACAAGAATATACTCAACCTTCACGTGGATTATCCCTGGTAAATATGTTCCTAACTTTCTAAATTAAGTTTAGACCATCATTTGGGATGCCTTATCAACTAAGGCTTTAGCTCACAATGCTACTCTTGGTGTTTAGGAAATGATATTTAGTGTTTTTTTTTTTAATGGATAAAACAGATTTGTAATGGACGAAAAAGAAGAAATATAAGAATAAAGAGAAAGTTGTTAAATAATTTTTACATGCTAACTTAACTTGACCTCTTATTTTCTTAGTGTGTAAAGTATTCTAATTAATAAATTCCCAAGATAAATGTTTAATCCAAAAATATCCATATATCTACATTCTATCATTGCAATTCTGAATATTGTTTTTCTCTCATTCGAAGAAAAGTAGTAATTGTTTCATCAAGTTGATGATAAGTACTGTATCGAAAGCAACCCAATCACTTGCATGAAGAAAAAAAGCAATCCAATCACTATACTCAACTTCTAATCCTCCGCCACGTCAACAATCTCCAAACAAATCCACGGTTAAAAAGAAACGATCACGTATGATAAAAAAAACAGCGCGTAGCATCTTATCACTACATCTCTTTATCCACGACAAGATAAATGGATAGTGTTGTGTTGTTGGTCTTTCTCTCTTTCTCTCTGCAGCAGCAAAACCCGAGGGAGACCAAACCAAACATAATAATAATAAACACAAATAAACCAAAAACAAAACCTTAAAACCTTCAATTTCATTTCATGTCTCGGATCCTGTGATTCGGATCTTCTAAACCCGATAATTCATCTCTCTCGTTCGATCCGGTTCAGAAATCATGACCCGTCGTTGTTCTCATTGCAGCCACAATGGGCACAACTCAAGAACTTGTCCAAATCGTGGTGTGAAGCTGTTTGGAGTAAGATTAACCGATGGGATCCGGAAAAGTGCTAGTATGGGTAATCTTAGCCACTATAGCGGGTCCGGGTCTGGACTTTTGAATACCGGGTCAAATACTCCCGGTTCACCTGGTGAAAACCCTGATCATGGTGCTGATGGTTATGGTTCTGAGGATTTTGTTCCTGGTTCTTCTTCTACTTCCCGTGAAAGAAAAAAGGGTTTGTTTCTTAAAACCTTTTTTTTACCTCTTTTGCTTGCTTGCATGTGAATTATTGGAATTTAATTTAGTTCTGTTTTCAGTTTTTGTTTTTTGAGCTAGATGAATTCAAGTATATTGGATTAATTATGTGATCTTGGTTTGGATTGGTTTGTATTTACGATTATGACAAAAAATATTATATTTTTGATTTTTTGTTGGTGTAATTGTAGGAGTAACTAGACAAGAAAGGTACTGATACGTGTTAACTTTATTAGTGATTGTCTTTTTTGAGAGAATTATTGGGATGTTTCATGAATTTTGTATCTGAAGTATATTGAATGTTGGTCTAAGAAATGGATAGGTACAAGTCTCAGGCCATGTGGTTCAAAAACAATGTTTCTCATGTGTGCTTCAAAATTATTATGTTTAGTTAGTGTCTATTGGGTTGCTGTTTGTTTAACTTGGATGTGTACCTAATCCCTAATTATGGGGCTATGCGGTCCATTTTCTATACGTATATTTCACCCTTTCAACTATCTAAACTAGGCTTTATATTTTACATACAAAAAACTTGTTGTTTCAAGTGTATGATAGATTAAAGAGTAGTGATATTTGAACAACTCTTTTGGGACAACCTTGTTCTCTCTTCTCATTGGTCAAAAACAATAGAGCGAGAAAAAAAGGTAGAGTGAGAATAAGAAGATAATGTGAGTATGAGAGAGGAAGTTGTACAAAAGTTGTACAAATATCATTTCTCTAGATTAAATATCAGGATATGGCAGGTGTTTGACAAAACCTTGCCTAGCTTGTTTCACCCATTCATCTGCAATCATTTGTGGAATATGCTCTTTTTAACTAAATGGTTGGGCTGAAGTGGTTAATGAGCTTCAAATTAAGGATCGGGGAGAACCTGAGTTCAAATCTTGGTTGGAGCTGGTCAGACTTTACTTACATCTAGGTTGAACTCCGGATTACCAAAGGCCATTTCCCTTACACACAAAAAAAAAGAAGCTCTTTTTGATGATGATTTCTTAAGTTTTTTCAGATTACACACAACCCTGAATAGGCTCACATTTCTTAAATGACAACATGGCTAGCTTATTTACTCCCCTAAATCTAATATTTTGTGCAAGCTTTGGCTTCCGGTCCATCCCAAGAGGGAGTAGGGCCTAGATCAAACTTTAGATAGACCTTTTTGCTTTAAATGAGATTTGTGGCTATTTTTGCTAGCATTTAAAGCTTTATTTTTTAAACATTCAAATAGTCACTAATGTTAGGTACACTTTTTTGGAGTCCTAAAGCCTTTGACTCATTTAACTAGGTTTCGGACCAGTACTGTTTAGCTGAATTTGAATCCTATCTATTTGAAGTTCACATTACAGACAGCTTCAATCGAGATTACAGAAAATTCTTGTGTTGTATTTGTCAGCTTTTAATTTTTAATATTTTATTTGCAGGCACTCCATGGACTGAGGAGGAGCATAGAATGTTTTTACTTGGATTGAACAAGCTGGGCAAAGGTGATTGGCGTGGAATTGCAAGGAACTATGTTATATCAAGGACACCTACTCAAGTGGCCAGTCACGCTCAAAAATATTTCATCAGGCAAAGCAATGTGTCTAGGCGGAAGAGACGGTCCAGCCTGTTTGATATTGTTGCAGACGATGTTTGTCCCCTTATTTCCAAATTCTATATGCATAAAATGTGTTTCCTTTACATTATGTTGCATATAATGAAATTGATGCCACATAACCTGTTCATTACCATTTGATAAGATTATCCAAATGTGTTTATTTGTTTAATGATATTGTTTGACCTTTTATGGATTCTTTGAAAATTAAGTCAGTGAATCTCATGCACACGACACTGTTTTCCATTTTGGAAAATTGTCCATTTCCTGGACATTTTGGATGTTGATGACCTCTCTGTGTATTAATAATGTTCTGGTTAGATATTTATAGAACCATGGCTCTAGGGTATTTAGCAATGTTTTAATAGCTGGACTGAACCAACTGGTTGTGCTGAGAGGGAACCAACTAGTTCCCTGGTTGGTCTGAATCCAATTATATAGCTGGTTGGTTGAATCGCAATTCAACCGTTTTTTTATACTTTTTCTTAAAAAACTATTTTTATTTGTCATTTAGTTCATTGAACCCCGTGACCCGTATTTCTCACCAATTTGATGTCGGGACTGATTTTTAAAACATTGGTATTTAGTTTGGAGGAAAAACATAGCATTTTCTGATGTGGTTCTCTTTTGAAATTTATATAAGCATTATATAACCTCACTTTCCCTTTTCCTTCTGAACCTTCCAATTTTTATGAATTTCTTGTATTTTTGTTTTGATTTTGCAGGCACCTGATACTTCAATGGTACCGCAAGACTTCCTGTCAGCTAATCAACTGCAAACTGAAACAGAAGGCAATAACCCTTTGCCTGCTCCTCCTCCGCTCGATGAAGAATGTGAATCCATGGATTCTACAAACTCCAACGATGGAGAGTCTGCCTCTGTCCCATTAAAGCCCGATAGCAATGCACAAGCGTCGGCTTACCCGGTAGTATATCCGGCATATTATTCTCCATTCTTCCCTTTTCCTCTTCCCTATTGGTCTGGATACAGTCCTGAGCCGGCTCCTAAGAAAGAAACTCATGAAGTGGTGAAGCCAACCCCAGTACATTCCAAGAGCCCAATCAATGTCGATGAACTCGTCGGCATGTCAAAACTGAGTTTAGGTGAAACTATTGGTGATGCTGGCCCCTCGACTCTGTCTCGTAAACTACTCGAAGAAGGTCCTTCTAGACAGTCGGCTTTTCATACAACTCCAGCTTGTGGGACTGTTCTGTGAGCATTATTATCATGATGTGGTCTTGTGTAATTCATCAAATATACTTGGTTTGGGATAACCTTAATAATTTTTTACTTGCCCTTCCAGAATGGTTAACCTAGTTTGTTTGTTTGTTCGCTTGTAGGCAGTAGCATCTAGGATTTACTTGGGTTTAATTAAAACTTGATGTTTGTTTGGTAGTTTTCAACTTTTCATTTCTCAGGGTTATGTGAAGCTTGATTGTGCAGTTTGACAATCTACCAAGTTGTGCTTCCTATTTGAGTGTTGTCAAAAAGTTAGGATTATTACTTTTCCTACCCTACCCTTTTCTCACACGCCCTATTTTTTTTCTTTTCAAAAATACCCTTTGTTCGGATTATATAATCCGCAAATAACTATCAACCTATTTCGGATTATATAATCCGAAAGGGAAATGCTCAATCCAGCGAGAAAATGAATCGCGAGAGCATCCCGACATTGTGTGGCACTGTTGTATTGTTGGTAACCGCCTCAATGGTAAGTGGGGCCTGTTTTTTTTGTTTTGTTAACAAAGCCTTTTCATAGTTGGGATACATTTGCGAGAAAAATCTCGTGATGTATAGCACTGCTGAATCCGAAATATGTGTTGCCCAGAATTTAAAAGAAACATGAACAGAGACGTCTATTATTTCATTGACATAAACATGAAATAAATGTAATTTGGTTTGTTTTCTTTTTAAGGTGAAAGGGATCTTGATGGTCAATCTTACACCCAAGCAGACCAACTTCGCACTCAGACAAACTGCTTCTTTGCAGTGTGGTACCATCCCCATTGACCATTCATATAATCATTGAATTTTCAAAGTAGCTTTTTTGTATGAAAGACCAATGAAGGAAACGCGTTGTTGTAGAAGAAAGGAGGAGGTGTTAAAGGTTATTTATAGGGGAAATTTGTTAGTAATGAGTTGCATAGAGTGTAACGATTCTTAATTATGGGTCAAAAACCGTTTTCAAAGGATTTTATCAGCCTTTAAAGTCGGTAATCGGTAACCGTCCAACACTCTGAATTGATTTGGACTATACAATCCGAAAATGTTCCAGATTGTTTCAGATTATAGAATCTGAAATGCTTTAATAACGGGTGAAACTTCGTACTTTATAGGGTGAGAGATATTTTGGATTATACAATCCGAAAACCTTATGTATAGATTTTTTATGTGGTCTACATTGCAACGACAGTTTCTGTGATTCACGACGCCCTAAGACTTCTATAAATTAGTGTGTCTATTTTCATAAGCAGTACACTACACCAAAAAATTGCAGACATTTTCTGGATTTTAAAATTCGAAAATAAGGCGCGGAGAAGATTGGAGTGTGGGAAAAAAAATCACATAACAGATGAAGATATGCATGCACAAATGAGAATCTGAAACCTATATTCTAGATAAGTGTTTTAATCATGGGACGAGGAAGAGATAACATGTTTGATCATCCAATAAAGTGGAGAGCATCGCCATCACTACCACTGTTATGGCGAGAAAATGTGATTTTGTTTTTGACAAAAATAAACGATATTCATTCATTCAAGTTTATAGAGTAAATTGATACAAAAAGGTGATGGTAGAGATTAATTAATAAAAAAGTTATTATACAATTAGAGAATGGAAATGGTATTCTAAGAAGGGGAGGAAGACCGGAAAGTTTTGTTTAATAATTTGCTAATTTGAATGGATGGATGAGGACAGTTTTTCCTCAACTCCATTTGTTCAAACGTAGAAGGATAACTATTACATAATTACTCCCTCCACAAAAAAAAAAAAATTAACTCACCCCACAACAAAAATAATCTGTTAATCCTTGTTTATTAATTTTATTAGTTCTGCAGCAACTTAACCTAATAATTTCTCTCTAAAATGTTGCATTAAGTTAGCAGTAATTTAACCTAACAAATTTCATCTAAAATGCAGCGCACTAGTTAACCTAACAAATTTTCTCTAAAATGCAGCAATCCTTAATATTTCTCCTCACTAATAAGCTTTTCATTCCTTATTTATTAACTTTATTAGGTCGGCAGAAACTTCACCTAATAATTTTCCTCTAAAATGCTGCATTAAGTTAACATCAATTTAACCTAACAAATTCCATCTAAAATGCAGTGCACCAATTTAACCTAACAAATTCCCTCTAAAGTGAAGCAATCCTTAATATTTCTCCTCACTGATAAGTTTTTCATTCATATCCTGTTCTTTTCGTTCATATCTTGTTGTGTCATCGTTTGTATATATCTATTGTTTCTATAGACTTTTTTTTTGACAAGTTGTTGTACACTTATTTAATGCGTTTACAAACAGAATACCTTAATTTCCATGCAAACTCGGCTACCCTAATTTCCATGCAAACTCGGCTATATGTAGCAAACTCTAAACTGTGTTTCTCTAAAAAAAAAAAACTTAAATCGTGGTAAATTACACAACCAACAGAAGAATCATATATTTTTGTATTTTAATTTTTGCAAATGGAAGGACGTGACCTTACAACCTTCCTCTCATATCAGTGCTTAACTGGTATTCTAATTTAACATGCATTTTATCGATATGCATATTTTTTTGAGAATTGAATATCCTTTTTGCATTTTTTGTTTTTAGTTTGAGATGTTTACACCAATTTTGGCATTCTTCCTATTTAGTTTTGTCATAAAAACTAAAGTATATTTTTCGAAGTAGGAGTTGTTTTTATTAGATAGACACCTAAAAAAGCATGTTTTTTGAAGCATATAACTTAAGTAATGGTTTTTGGATTGTTTTATTTTGTCTACTATGGATTATCACCTGTTCTATTTTCACCGTTACCAATTATATATTGCATTTTATTATTCGTATGTCAATCCTTTAACAATAAACCCGTGCGTGTTAAAGTAAAAGTTTTCTGAAATTGAATAAGTTTTCAGAAAACTTAAGTTTTATGGAGAAAAATTGTAAAGAACCCGGTTAAATTGTAGATTTCTTCAAAGCTTCAAGGACAAAAAAAATCACAAATATAAACATTTAAATATTAGGTTCATGTCAATTAATTATATATTTATTTAATTATTTAATTAGAAATCTAAATAGTCTTATTACATAATTTATACGCTAATCAATTACTGCTTCTGATTAATTCAATTATTATAAAAATTAGTGTTCAGACAAACCGTGTCCATCTGTCTGTTCTTTTTTATTGAGTTAATGAGCAATTTTTATATAAAATTTTGATTTTCAATAAATTTAGTTTAATTTCGATTAAGATTATAGGTGTACATGGTTGTGCCTTTTAAATTATAACCAACAATGTTATCCTTTTTTTTTTTTTGTAGTGTTACAATGTAACGAAGCAAAGAGAAAAGGAAAAAAAATAGAAAAAGAGGAAAAAGACGAAATTAAGTTTCAAGCTTATCTTTCAAAATGAGAGATTCCATGCCAGGTATCTAAGGGTATATAAGGGTGGCATATGGAAACCTATATAGGTATCTAAGGGTGGCCCACAATTATCTCATATTCTTTTTGTTGATGATGTTATGTTGTTTCGTGAAGCTAGCACTGAACAGGTAAAGTTGTTATGGATACTTTTGAGGAGTTTTGTTTAGCTTCGGGATTAAGGATCAATACCTTAAAGTCAAAAGCTATGTGTTCTAGGATGGTTCAAGGGGAAAGAAAGCGTGAGATACAAGATATTTCAAATATTAAATTTGTGGCGGATTTGGGACATTACCTTGGTTTTCCTCTTATCAAGGGTCGAGTTTCTCAAAATATTTATAATAACGTTGTTGACAAAGTTTCGAAAAGGCTAGCTACTTGGAAAGGAAATATCTTGAATAAAGCAGGACGAGCATGCCTAGTGAAGTCTATCACAACAACAATTCCTATTTATACCACGCAACTTCATTATCTTCCTTCTTATGTTTGTACCAGGTTAGATAAGATGACAAGGAGTTTTCTTTGGGGTGGTGATGGGCTCTCTCGAACTTGGAATCATGTTAATTGGAATATGGTTACAATCCCTAAACGCTTTGGTTGCCTAGGTATTCGTGAAGATATACTTACTAATTTAGCTCTGCTTGGTAAGTTAGTGTGGAACATGCTTCATAATAAAGATAAATTATGGGTGAAAGTTCTTTCCCATATGGGCAACATGTCTTTATGAATGAATAAGAAACATAATAAACCCTCAATCACTTGGTGCGGTATTCAACATACGATTAAAAACTTTGTTGCAGGGTATAGTTTTCGTGTAGGCTCCGGAGACTTGTCAATTTGGAATATTGACTGCACACAACTCGGCCCCTTCTGTCAATTGGTCCCATTTGTTAACATTAGTGATACAGTTATGTTATGTGTTTGAAGGATGTGTGGGATAATGGTAGGTGCAACTTGCAAGGTCTTGCCACTATGATACCAACTGATATTGTTCATTATATTCATCAACTTCCAGCTCCTAATAACTTGGATGTACGACTTCAAGATGTGTGGACTTGGAGGCATGCAAAGAAAGGTGAATACACTTGCTCGAGTGGATATTATTGGCTTCTTCAACAAAATAGAGATTGGAATGTGAATTGTAACATGAATTGGCTTTGGCGCCTTAAAGTACCAGCAAAACTCCAACACTTTTTATGGCTTTGTTTTCATGAATACTCTCCCTATGAATGCATGTCGGCATCATTGCAACATGGTAGCTTCTCCAAGCTGCACCCGTTGATCTTCATCCATAGAGGATATTCTTCATTGTTTACGTGATTGCCCGCACTCTAGAGAGCTTTGGCTCTGCTTGAATACGGGGAGTTATAGTAACTTTTTCTCTGAATTCGATGTCAAGGTTTGGCTTCATGAGATGACCAAGGGTACTTCCTCTATTTTGTTTGTTACAGGAGTATGGTATGCTTGGTGTTGGAGATACAATACTATTTTTGAGGAACAACATTGACGTATTCAAGATGTGGTGTGTAAGGCCTTTTTGTGTACATGATGAATGCATTTCTTATTATCACAACCCTGGTTTGGACCCACCTCATCGCGCCTCTTAGCTCATTGGATCCCCCCTCCGGAAGGTACACTCAAACTCAATATTGATGGTAGTTTTCTATAAGGTTTTGGTTGCTTAGGTACTGGTGGTGTTGTTCGCAACCACGATGGAGATTGGATAGCTGGTTTTTCTCACTATGAAGTTGGAGGTGATGCGTTATTAACTGAGTTACGTGCTATTCAAATATGTCTTGATTTTTGTAGAAAAAAAGGTTATGTCAACATTATTTATGAGAGTGCAGTTGACCTGATTACTGTTGGTTGTGATCATACCTTGCACACTTATGCTACTGACATCCTTCGTATTAGAGATGATTTAAATGAAAATGGAAATACAATAGTGGTTCATGTTCTCAGGGAACAAAATATGTGTGCAGATTTTATGGTTAAGGAAGGACCACACGCAAAATGTTCTGCTCACCGAAACTGCCCTCCGTCTGGCAACAATGTTATCTTTTACAATAACACTAACAATATAATAAATATAATGTGAAATCATTTTTTTTTTAATAGCACCAACAAAATGACATTTTTGTAGGCAAATTTGTTTAAAGATATAATTGGAATAACGAAAAATCCAGCCGAAAATCCCATATTTTCTTTATATATAGTTACAGATATATGCCTACATATTGACATTAAAATATAATTAAATAATAAAATATTCCATCAATCTTTATATCATAATTCTTTGGGCACACAAAAAGAAAAAAAATTACTTAATATTGACAATTTAAGATATGTGTAATCATCATTATGATAACTAGCGAAAAGATGGTCACTCACGTATTCGTCGTTCCGATTTTTTTATTACGTTAACATGTGTAGATTATCAAGGATATTTTATTAAAAAATTGTGTGTAAATTAAAAATGATATTTTATATAAATTTTTTGATATAGATTACAATTATAAGTATAAGTATTTATAACTTTTAAATGTAACAAACTCAACAAATCCATATTTATATTTTTCGAAGACAACAATAATATCTTGTCAAAAAAAAAGACAACAATAATATAACAAAAAAAATTATTTTTATTAATAACACCATCAACATAACATTATTATAGAAAAATTTGTCTAAGCATATAATTGGAATAACAACAAAAAAATCAGCCCAAAATCCCCTATTTTCTTTATAAATAGTATAGATTACTCATATAAAAAGAAAAAAAAAACTTAATATTAATCATACATTTACCATCAGATGTATGTAATTGTTCGACCAAACTATGTCTATCTTTTCGCCAATCATCTCGCACAACAATTTCAGACTACATTTTTTTTTTTAATTTTGATTGCAATAAATCTATGCAACAGAGGTTGCTTTGTGCAACTTGTTGATTCAATCAAAAATATTAGACAAATAAATATAGGTCGAAACAATAAAAAGTTAGTTGACTAAGGTCCTTAGTGCGAAAACAAACTCACAAGGATTGAAAAAAAATATGAAAGCCCAAAATCATCACCATCAACAAGCATATGATAGTGAAATTCCATACATCACATATCAATAGCAAAATTAGCCTAAAATATATCTATAATGCATGATTAAAATATATCATTGCAAAGTTCCCGTGAGTTTAACTGAGTCGGTATGGACATCACATAATACATGCAGAGGTTGAAGTTCGAACCTTGTACTCTCCACTTCTTCACATTTAAGATAGGCTAAATTACTCCATGGGTCCTTTAAGTTTGAGGTTTGTAACAGATTGGTCCTTTAAGTTATTTTGGTCACACATAAGTCCTTTAAGTTTGAGGTTTGTAACAGATTGACCCTTTAAGTTATTTTGGTTACAAATAAGTCCTTTAAGTTTGTAAAAGTTTTCAATTTAGTCCTTCAACCACATCATTATTTGGTTAATAAAAGGACTAAATCGAAAACGTTTACAAACTTAAAGGACTTATTTGTGACCAAAATAACTTAAAGGACCAATCTGTTACAAACCTCAAACTTAAAGGACTTATATGTGACCAAAATAACTTAAAGGACCAATATATTACAAACCTCAAACTTAAAAGACCCATGAAGTAATTTAACTTTAAGATATGTGAACTCCAGCACATGCACACAAATATTAACGTCACGATTGATTCACATGTATACTTAACAATTCTTTAAATAGAAAAACAAATAATTAAAAAATCAATATTTTCATAAAGGAAACAAATTCTTTATATCCTTATAAATATGTAAACAATTCTAGCATCAATATTTTTCAAGATTAAAGAATCAAATCTTTATTTATTTTTTTGAAAAACAATCTGTTCAAAATATTTTGAGATAAAAAATCTTCCAAAAAAGTAATATATGATAACCAAATATACATTAACTTTTTATTTGGTTATTTCGTAAAATAGACCTTAAATAAAAAATATGTGTATCAATTTTAATTTCAAATAGAAATTAAACCATAGTATATCGATATGGATATTTGAAAATTATGTAACCCACTTGAGTTGATCTGGTGGTATTGGCTTGAGATATGGGAGTGTGTTCATCTTTAAGGTCTCAGGTTCGATTCTCCCTTGCGTCAATTTAAGTGGGCTAATTTAGCTCCTTCAAAAAAAATATTTGAAAATTATGTCAAATCGAAAAAATTAATTACCAAGACTTATTTTCAAATACAATCTTTATCACATTCATATAATTAGCATAAATATTTCTTTCTTTCCTTTTAGAGCACATTCAAATAATTAGCATAAATATTTCTTTCTTTCTTTTGAGAGCACATTCAAGTAATTAGCATAAATATTTTTTTTGGCCAATTAGAATAAATATTTCTTTCTTCTTTTGAGAGCACATTCAAACAATTAGCATAAATACTTATTTATTTCTTTTGAGAGCACATTCAAATAATCAGCATAAATATTTATTTCTTTCTTTTGAGAGCACATTCAAATAATTAGCATAAATATTTATTTATTTCTAAATATAAGTTTTTTTCTTTTTTTTTACAAATTCTAAATACAAGTGTTATGATCATCATAAATATAATGATAAGAATCATGATCCAGAATAGATCCTTATCCTAATATTATGGTTTTCAAATCACAAATAAATGTGATATCAAACTTATTTTTATTTTTTTTAGAGATGTTATCAAACATATATAAGGAAGATCCGTATGTATCCTAATATTATTGTGCGTTGGATATATTAGAGATCATAGGTTATATCTATAGAGTTATTGATGTTGTCATTATTTATTGTGTTATTTGAACGATCATTTGGTTGATAATTCATGGGACAACTATAATTTACAAAAAAAAAAAAAATAGATATTTGTAGAAAACCAAAGCAATAGAGAGATATAAAATAAAAAATAATGAAGATGAGAGAAAAAGTTGTTAAAAAATGAATGTTCAAATATCATCTTTCATTTCAAAATTAGTCATCTTATATCCAATTAAAAATATAAATAGTCAACTTTATTATTTATTTTAATTTAATTACTAATCAATTAAAACTTTGATTGAAATAAATAACTAATATAATTATTATAAAGATATTTACTTATTTTATCATATTGAAATATAATTAGATAACCCAAATTCGATTTATCGTAAAATAATTTTTTGTCAAACTCTGTTTACCTCTAGTTTAATTTAAGATTATTAAAACTCATTTCACCTTTACCTTAAAA
>Ga0228710_1001183_pt1 | contig 38208 bp, 29 predicted proteins | sample MedpolnodulmetaG_FD_177995 | JGI IMG/M metagenome (GOLD analysis project Ga0228710, IMG submission 177995) | Root nodule microbial communities from Medicago polymorpha collected in Santa Monica, California, United States - pink nodules | ecosystem: Host-associated > Plants > Roots > Nodule...
AGTAACTTATCATGGATACAACGTACTCTCATAAAGTCTCAATGGTACCCTTGTTATATAATAGATAAATAAAATAAAATGATAAGTTAATATTATTTAATTTTTATTTTCCCTAAAAAAAAAGGCTTAATTACCCTTTTGGTCCTCGTATTTTGAAAAGCTCATGAAAATGGTCATGTCTCTTTTAAATCGAACAAAATCGTCCCTAAACTATATGTTTTTTTTTGTAGTTTTAGTCTTACCTCCTATGTTCAACTCCAAAAACGCAAAGAAATGGCAGTTTTAGACCTACCCCCTATGCTCAACCATGAAATAAACAAGAAATAAATCATGTGGGTACAAAGAATCCACTTTATTCAACACACTAACCAAAAACCCTAATTTCTAAGATATGTTTCAAATTAAAGTTTTTTTGGCTAGTGTGCTGAATAGAGTAGATTCCTTGTACCCACATGCTTTATTCCTTGTTTGTTTCATGGTTGAGTATAGGGGTAGGTCTAAAACTGCCTAAAACTGCAATTTCTCTGTGTTTCTAGAGTTGAAAATAGGAGGTAGAACTAAAACTGCAAAAAACATGATTGTTTAGGACCGTTTTGTTCGATTTGAAAGATGCAGAATCATTTTTGTGAGCTGGTCAAATTGCGAGGATTAAAATTGTAATTAAGAAAGAATTTTTTTTTTTTTATTTCACGGTTATACTATACTATACTATTTATTTTCCAATCGTGGTAGGTACTAGTAACCATTGAAAAGACACGACGGCCATTAGTTGAATAATTTTGGTGTTGATATTATAACTTTATACAAGTTCCTGCTCAAACCTAGAGACACTAGCATTGTTTCTAACTTCATCACTAAAAAACCATTGTTTCTAACTTCTTCGTGATTCATCATGTCGTTTCAAAACATCCCGGATTTTCATAGGATAATATTGCAAGATAAGAAGCTTGTAAGCATATACATTAGTACTCTATATTTACAATATGTTGCATTTATACCGTTTTATTTATGTGTTTGCTTTTAAAAATGTTAATATCTTTCTGAAATTCTTGTTGCAGAGGATTCCCAAGAAGTATGTGGAGAACTTTTGGAAAAGAATTTCAAACCCAATATTCCTTCAATTCCCAAATGGTGTTCAACAAGAAATATTTTGGGTGGAGAGTAATGGTGATATTTGGTTTCAAAAAAATTGGGAAAGTTTTGCAAAGTTTCTGAAGTATGGCTATCTCTTAACTTTTAAATACATATGTGGATCATATTTCAAGGTTAAGATATTTGGTGCAAATACTTTGGAAATAAACTATTCCAACATAAAATCCGTTGAAGAAGTTGTTGAAGCTTCAGAAAAAGCTAAAGAAGGAGTTGAAGTGAGTGGTGATTGTGACAAGAGTTTAGCTCAAAGGACAAGAAAATATGGCAAGAGAAAAAATAGTGTGGATTTGGATACTACCCAGCCAATATTCTCAGGTGAGTTCTTTTAACTTCCTTTTCAATTTTATGTTTCTTTTGTACTTTTCTCTTTTTTCCTTTTTGCTAGAATAATTATTTCTTGTTATAATTTTGTTTTTATATATTACTATTTTAATAAATCAAAAAACTTAATTATTTTAATGAATTTTTCATCATATGATTACTATATGAAATAAATTAAAAGGGTGGTAGCAAAGGTGGGGAAGGTGTTTTGAATAACTTTTCCTATTAATCATTTTTTTAAATATGATTTAATTTTTTTTATCATGATATATAAATAAATCTAGACTTGTTTCTAGTAAAATTACTTTTTCTAATACGTGGCAAATGAACTCTAAAACAGGAAATTTTTAATGATGAGTATATTACTTTGCAGGTAGGGACAGTGGAGGCATGATTAAGAAGGCTAAAAATTGCTCAACAGTTGAAGTTGTTAATGAGAAAGACAATAATGAGAATCCCTTTTTTTATGTCACATTGCCACAATCTTACGCCCATGGCTGCAGGATGGTAAGTCTACTAGCTAAAAAAGTATCCTAATTTTGGCAGTAGTTAATCCCACTACTATTGTATCCAAAAATAAAATACCACTAATCTTTAATAAATAAAATGTGGTCCATGATGAATTGAATCAGGTGATACCAAGTGATTTTTCAAGAGCACACTTGAACAAATTTAAAGGGATTGCAAACTTAAGAGTTGGTGAGGACAAGACTATGGAAGTGAATGTGAACTTTGAAGATAATAATAGAAGATCTATTTTGACTATTGGTTGGAAGTCATTTAACCAAAAATATAACTTACAAGTTGGTGATATATGTAAATTTGTGATGACTCAAAGAGAACCACTTTTATTTATCGTTACTATTACTCCATCAAGGGAGCGACCAAGCTTAAAGAAATTCAAATCGCAAGGTTTTTTTGTCATTAACAATGCTTTTATTTGATATTTGAATTCACTAGCTATTTTTATTTTCTTTCCAACTTATTCTTTGATCCCAATTACCAGGTTATAAAGAAGGGACCACTTCTTGTGGTTATAATCCAAAGAGAAAAGGATTTGAAGGAACTTCTAAGAGCTGCCCAACAAATCATCTTGAAAGTATTCTTTTAACTTATCTAAACTTTTATTTTTTAATTTGGTCCCTGAATTTACCAATAATTGATATTTGAACTTTTTTTTTTACAAAGATTAAGTCTTTGAACTTAAATGTTTTTATTTGGTTATTGTATATTTAAACTGAAATATTAGATTGTTTATGATTATGCCCCTCATGAATTTGAAATAATTTTAAATTAGGTTGTTGAACCATTTTAAACAATCTGTAGTTGTGTGTTTACAAATTATTTCAAAGTTCTAGGGTTCGATCATTTTAATTTTTTTAGTTCGAAGACATATTTAAAAATCTCTAAATAATGTGTAGACCTTTTTGTAAATAAATTTATATATTAACATTTTGTGTTTCTCCAGATTCAGAAGTTGATAATGTGAAGAAACCTAAAACATTCAAGATTACTGTGAATTCGAAATACCCGCCGGTACGATTAATTACATAAAATACGATTAATTACATAATCTATACATAATATTTTTGTTTGTATTTGCAGAGTGTTCCAAAGGAGTTTATGAAAAGAGGAAGTCATGAAAACTTAGTGGAGTTAAAAATGGGGGAACAATCATGGTTTGTAAAAGCGAATTATTATCATAGTATTCATGGTTGTAGGTTCTCTGCAGGTTGGAGACAATTCATAAAAGAAAGCAAAGTGGAGATTGGAGATACTTGTCTCTTTAAGTTGATTGATGAGAGAAAATTTGTGTTTGATGTTTCAATTGTTGGAAAGAACCCCTTCGCTGTTTGTACTATTTAGTTGAACATTTCCTTGATTTGCTCTCTCAAGTACTAGATGTTTACTTCTACATTTTTAAGCTTTGTATTTTGTTATTGTAAACATCTATGTTTCATTTGAATTGATCAGCCTTTGGATTTTTCTTATATGATTGTTTGTAATGTTTTTTGGGTTGTTTAAAACTTATGAGTTCCTCTCTAGTTTGGTTTGTTTCAACATAGTTTCTGCTCCAATTTCACGATCACAACATCCGTGTTCCTAATCGTGTGATTCACCGGTCTTTAACCACACTGTTGGGTTCGTAAAAACACGGGTGGTGTCGTGCAGTTTCTGTTTGTGCGGTGCTTTCTTTCGGTGACTACACGCTACCGATTCTCAATTGGGTTGTAACTCTCAATCGTTTGAGTCTCAACGTAACACTGCAATTTTCTTAACTGTTTTTTGTGTTGAATTTTGAGGCGTTTCACCAAGCTGCTACGGTTTGCATTCATGCCTTGAATATATGCACATGGAAATTCCTCGACACTACACCGCCAACACAAACTCCTCAAACACGATTGTTTGCTTAAAGGAACACCAATTTGTGTGACATTCAGGCCTCAAATCTTCCTACACCGTGTGTCAAAGGGGATAACACAAGCATAGGATTTCTGATGAGTGTTAATTGCAGTATCAAAGATTTATAATTATCGATCCACATGGACTTGGTTAATAAGTTAATTTGATTGTTAAAAGTGGTGAATTTAAATGAGAAATGATATTTGTACAACAACTTTTATGACAATTTTTTGACAATTTTTTCTATTATACTCACATTATGCTCTTATTCTCTCTCTCCATTGTTTTTAATCTATAAAAAGAGAGAAAAAAGAAATTGTCACAAAAGTTGTCTCAAATGGTTGTTCAAATATCACTGAAATTTGTGTTGAAATACTCAACTTAAATAGATGGATGTTAGATGTTGAAACTATAAATTAACAAGTTGCGCTGAGATTGAACTTCATTGGTCAGTATTCTAATGTCTTTACACATTATTCTCTAACCTTTGATCTCACTCACTTAGCTAATAGAGTGAGATTACGCTCCGTGTGATTGCAAACCTAGCCCATTGTCTTGCAACTAGCATCAATAAATGCCTTTACTCATGTATCTTACAAAGAAATACTAGGTATAACACTCTTTAAGTCAAAAGATCAATTGTAGATTGCACGTCAATTTTAGAGTGTTGTAATTTTTCTTTCTCTTGTGAACACATATACTTGGTGTAGAAAGTGGGGAATTTCAACTACAAAATCACGTACAATCTTTGAACATTAGATTATCATTTAACTCACTTTCACAAATAAACCTAAACATATATAATTTTTTACTTGCAACTTATCTTTAGCTAAAGTCAAATTTATAGAATAAACTCATTCAAAATCAAAGTCATACATCTAGCATCGAACATACACACCAACACCCCAAATCATCCCGCAGAAATATCCCAATATTTTCCCATTCAATGACATGAAACCACAAATAAAAAAAAAACTCTTCTCCCAAGTCCCAATTAGACATACACTTCCCAATTATCTCCATTTTAGTGAAAGACAAATTAAGATTATTTAATTTTTATTTGACTGTTAGACTAATTATTTATTTCCCAATAGTAGAACCAATGAAAATACACACCGGCCATCAATAGTCAATAGTATATTAAATTTTTTTGGCGTGAATATTATAACTTCATGAGTCTATTAGACACACTTCACATTTCTAATTTCATCGTGAATGAATCATCGTCATGTCATTTCAATATATCCCTGATTTTCATAGGATAATATTGCAAGATAAGAAGCTTGTAAGCATGTTAATTAGAAAGAATTAAATTGCATATTTACAATATGTAGCATTTATTTATGTATGTTTGTATTTAAAAATGTTAATATCTTTATGAATTTCTTTGTTGCAGAGGATTCCCAAGAAATATGTGGAGAAATTTTGGAAAGGAATATCAAACCCAATATTCCTTAAACTCCCAAATGGTGTTCAACAAAAAATATTTTGGGTGGAGAATAATGGTGATATTTGGTTTCAAAAAAATTGGGAAAATTTTGCAAAGTCTCTCAAATATGGAAATCTTTTAACTTTTAAATATATTGGTGGATCATATTTCAAGGTTAAGATATTTGGTGTCAATGCTTTAGAAATAGATTATTCCAATATAAAATCTGTTGATGAAGGTCCTGAAGCTACAAAAGAAGCTAAAGAAATTGTTGAGCTGAGTGATGATAGTTTAGATGAGAGTGAAAAACCAAAGCAATCTCAAATGACAACAAATGGCAAGAGAAAAATGAGTATAGATATTGACACTCTTATGCAAAAATTCCCAGGTGATTTCCTCTTTTTTTTCCCTTCTTTTTTGGTACAAATCTGATTTCCTTTTTAATCTCATGTTTCCTTTGAAAATGAATTTACTTATAAAAAATTGATATAAAATAATTTTTATTAAAATCACTTCTTTTTTTCTTTTAGTATTTTCAGTACTTAACAAATGAACTCTAAAGCAGGTAGGAACATTGAAGACACAATCAAGAAAGTTATAAAATGCTCAAGAATTGAAGTTGTTAATGAGACAACCAATAATGAGAATCCCTTTTTTGAAGTTTTAATGACACAAACTTACGCCCATGGCCATATCTTGGTAAGTAACTATCTAAAAATGTCTACTAATTTGGCTTTAATTAATATCACTAATCTATAATAAAATGTGGTTCATGAATTGAAATAGGTGATACCATGCAACTTTTCAAGAGCATACTTGAACAAATTTGAAGGGATTGCAAGCTTAAGAGTTGGAGAGGACATAGCTATGAAAGTGGATATAGTGTTTAACAATAAAAGATATTCTAATTCTATAACTACTGGTTGGAAGTCATTTAACCAAAAATATAACTTACAAGTTGGTGATATATGTAAATTTGTGATGACTCAAAGAGAACCACTTTTATTCACCATTACTATTACTAAAGCCATCAAAGGACCAAACCCTAAGAAGTTGCAAGGTTTTTCTTTCTTGTTTGCTTTTTTATTTTTGTCATTAAAAATGTATATATATTGATATTTTTGATTGACATCTAAATTCCTATATTTCTTAGATCCATTACAAAGTTATAAAGAATGTGTCTCTTCTTGTGATAATGTTACTCTAAAGAGGAATGACAATGGAGAAACTTGTAGGACCCTTCCAAAAGTGCATGCTCTTCATGGTATTTTTCTAAATTCTTTAAAGTTTCTTTGATCCTTAATTAATTTATTTAGTTAACATCTAAATTCCTTAGTTTCTTTGATCCATGACAAGGTTATAAAGAAGTTATCTCTTCTTGTGATAATAATATTCTAAAGAGGAAAGACACTGGAGAAATTTGTCAGAGCCGTCCAAAAGTGCATGCTCTCCAGGGTATTTCTTCTAACTTCTTTAAAGTTTTTAGATTTTAATATATTGTGAAGAATTCTTAAGTATTTGTATTTTTTTTAAATAGTTCTCTGAATTAAAAATGTTTTACTAATTTATTTGTAATTTTTTAATGGAAAAATGTTTTAAATTGATATTTAATTAACATCTAATTTCCTTAATTTATTTGATACATGACAAGGTTATAAAGAAGGGATCTCTGCTTGTGATAAGAATATTCTACGGAGGAGAGACATTGGAGAAACATCTAGGAGCTGTCCAAAAGAGCATGCTTCCCATGGTATAATCTTCTAACTTTAAAGATTTTAGATTTTACTATTGTGAAGTATTTTTAAATATTTGTAATTTTTTTAAATAGTTCTCTGAATTAAATATGTTATTAATCTGGCCTTTAAACTTATCAATAATTTATTCGTTTTTGAGATGAAAGATTTAAATTGTATCCGTAAACATTAATTTTAAATAGCCATAAATTTGAAAGAAATTTTAGTTATGTTGTTAAACTATTACATAATTTGTAATTTGTGATTGAGCCTTACAAAATATTGAGGAATTCCAGTGTTCAGTTTTTATTTATGGAACCTATATACAAATTATTGATGTGTTTAAGGACATGATTAGAAATTTATTTAGCTTAGAAATCTATTTAAAAAAATTGATATTTGATTTACATTCCTTAATTTCTTTGAAAATGTTTTATTATTTTGCTTTGTGTAGAATCTCATCGCAAAATATTTTGTAGTTCAAGGGTTCAGTTATTATTTTGCTTTTTTGTTTTTGTCATTAAACATCTTTTTGAATTATTATTTGGTTTACATCTCAATTTTTTAATTTCTTTGATCCATGTCAAGGTTATAAAGAAGGGATATCTTCTTCTGAATATAATAATCTAAAGAGGAAATACATTGGAGAAACTTGCAGGAGCCGTCCAAAACTGCATGATCTACAGAGTACCATTCTTCTAACTTTTTAAGTTTTTAGATTTTACTATTGTGAATGATTATTAGATATTTGTATTTTTTTAAATAGTTCTCTGAATTAAAGTTGATTTTAATTTGGCCACTAAACTTATATATTAGAAAAATCCTTTTTTTTTAAATACCAAATGAATATGTAAATACCAAAAAAAAAAATCCATTTTTTATATTGGGAAAGATAAGGGTTTTTTTTATTAATTCAAGTGACATTAATTAACATTGCAACTTTTAAATAATTTGTGAATGGGCCTTGCAAAATGTTTAATGATTCAAGGATTCAGTAAATTAATTTTTCGTTGGAACCTATATAAAAACTATTGATATGTTTAAGGGCATGATTAGAAATTTATTTATCTTATAAACCTATTTAAAAATCTCTATATGTTTTTGGGACTCTATAAAAATATATTATAAAAATAGGATATAATAAAATCTCTAAATTGTTTTGGGATCCTTTAAAAATATCTAAATCTTTAAATATATTTTTTTGTAGTATATTATAAAAAATATATAACCATTTGGTTGGTTTGACAGTCTTGGTTTGAGACATAAAGTTTAATTCTCTCAAGTGTCAATTTTTGTAGGCTATTTTGTCTTCTAAAAAAAAAACATTAATATATATAATTTAATTTTGTGTGTAGAATCAAAGGGTCAAAACGTGACGAAACACAATACATTCAAGGTTTTGGTGAATTCCAAACACCCCGTAGGGTTAATTACATAAAATATGGCTACTATGTTGATATAAAGATATAAATGTTAGAACTAAATAATATATAAATGATATTTTAGTTTGTATTTGCATGCACCAAAGACATTTATGGAAAGAGGATGTGGTGAAAAATTTGTGGAGTTGAAAATGGGGAGACAGTCATGGTTCGTAAAAGTGACCTATTATCCTAATATTCGTGGTTGTCGGTTCAGTAAAGGTTGGATAAAATTTATGGAAGAATGCAAAGTGGAAATTGGGGGTGAAGATCCTCTCCATTTCCTAAATAAATGGAGATTGTCAATTATTATAGTTTTGAAGTAAATATGTGATATTAATGTTTTCATTTCTTGAAATATGTGCATTTATATCATATATTTACTTCAAAACTATAGTAATTGACAATATCCATTTATTTAGGAAATGGAGAGGATCTTCACCTGAAAATTGGAAATACTTGTCTCCCAGAGCAGATTGATGAGGAAAAGTATGTGTTGAATGTTTCTATTGTGGGATAGAACCCAATAGTTTTTTGACTCCTTTTATCTCAAGGTACTAACTATATGTTTAGTTGTGTATCTCTGCATTTTTATCGTCTGTAATTTGTTATATGTTTTTCATTTGAATCTCATAGTATAATGGGAGTCATTATATTATACTAGATGAATATTTATATGCTTTTTGGGTTGTTTAAAACTTGAATTTATTCTCCAACTTGATTAATTTTTTATATTATTTTGTTTTCTCTCTCTCTGCCTAAGTCTCGAGCTCAGGACCGGCCCTATGTAGGTGCAGCAAGATCCATCGCACTAGGCTTCAAAAGCGGTTTCTCTTTAAAAAATTATTAGATTCTTGCTCAGGATATCCCTTTGATTGCTCATAGGTCTCTCAACTTATTCGATCGTGACTCCTGATTAGTTTTTTTTTGTGAGTGTAAACTCCGATTGGATCGTAACTCTCAATCGAATTTTTCATAAAATGTGAGGAATTTGGAGGGTCTATTGAACTACCATCAAATTATTATGCCTATACTAGTTGTAGACAAAATAAAATAAAAAACGGATTGTGTCGATTTTCTTCCAAACTTATCCAGAAAAAGTTAGAAAAAAAAATCAAAGAACAAAACCCTTCTAAAAATCTAAACTTTAATCGTTTAGACCCATTATTTTAATTGCTTTTCTTATTATATTTGATAGGTTTTGTCATTTTCACTTTTGTTTAGGGAAAAAGTCGCAATTGCTAAAATGAAAAGAGGTTTTGATCGTTGCTTATATATAGACATGTTTTAGATTATATAATATGAATCTTGTTATTTTAGTCAAGATAATATGAATATAATCTTGACTAAAATATGAATTTTAGAAGGCGCGCAATAAGTTAGTATTTAGTTTGTCTATACGTTAACCCAACTCAATCACAAAACCGTCCAATTACCATTCTAATATTTTAGTTGTTAAGAATGTATAGGAAAAATAGTACTATTATGCTTCTATTCAACATTGTATAAAAGGGATGCCAAAATTATTCTCACCTGTATTACGTCAACCATTTTTTTTAGCCTAGTTAATAGAATTCACTTTTAAAGTGAATAAGTGTAATGTCTGAGATTCGAACATTAATCCTACATATTACATTGTCCGGGGACGTAATGTCAACCATTTTATTATCATCTAAACTAATTTAAATGTTATATTTATAAATATCTTGCTCATCTGAATATATTCATTATACTTAAAACAAATCATGGTGGCCAAATAACAAACAATACCATAATTTTTCTACTAATCGCTTTAGTGGTTAATTTCTAGTTTAAAAAGTGAAGTTTTAACTACAAATGATATTTTTTTTAACAAATTATTACTAATTCATTAGAACATTCAATTTTCACAAAAATAAAAAACCAATATTGCTCCTTCTCTGGATACACACTCGCTTTCTCTCAAACCATGAACACATGAACTCTACGATTTTGATTCCTCTTCACACATCTAAGAATTTTCAAACACACTCGCTCTCTGATTCTCAATCATGAACACATGAACCCTACCATTTTGATTACTCTTCTCACCGACGAGATTCAAAGTTCTTCGTCCTCTGTGAGATTCTCACTGGCGATGCTTTCTCACCAACCATGACACCTTTAATACCTTCTCACCGACGAGATCCGGAACTCGCCATTTCGCTGATAATGGTGCCTTTTCGCATCAAGAGTGAGTTTTCATTCGATAGTTAATTGGAATTTTCTCTATTTTCTTTTTGTGAATTTTTATGTGATGAATGAATGAAATAATTTTTTTTTTATACAAAAAATGAATGAAAATATGAAATAATGCTTCGCGGTTTCCTTGTTGTGTTTAGGGGAAATTGTAATGGAAAATGATATATGGTACGGTAATTTTCAATACGAAAAACAACGGACGCGTGAAAAAGTGTTATTTCAACGCGCTGCTCCAATTTCTTTGTTCACAAAAAAACAAGATTAAATTAAATAAATAATAAAAACCCATAATAGAAATGAAACTATGAAACCCACCGGTCACCAAAACAAAAACAGAGAAAGGAACCCACGTTCACCACTCCCGCCGCAATTATCTCCTCTTTCTCGCTAATCAAAGAATATGATTGAAATTCAATCTCAATTGTTGTGATATAGCGTCGTCGTCGTTCTCTTTTTCACACTCTTGCCTCTGTGAATCAGGTCTCATATTCATTCTCATGTAACTCTGTTTTTGCTTACCATCCTAGCTTCCATTGATTCATAGCACTAAAGTAGAGTATTTATGGAAGATCATAGCTTCCATTGTTATTTTTGTCTCATTTTTTTATTTTAAAAAGAATTATAGGAACTGTAGCGCGTGGATCATATTAGTTTTCACGCGTCCGTGAATTTTCTTACACATATTTCCGTACCATGTAGCACTTCTCAATTGTAATTAAACATCTTTCTTTTTCTTCTCAACAAACACATATCCAATGTTTTTGTTCAATGTTAATTTGTTACGGTCTCTAGTCAATAAAGTTCACAGTCTAGAAATTACAAATATTAATTTCAACATAAATAATAAAGGGACTAAAACAAACTAAAGGAGCAAAAGCCAATTTTTTTTTTTTTAACGTTCCAGTTAAGGAAATGAGATCCTAGGAATCCGAAGTCCGGCCGTGAGGTAAACATTATGTTATAATTTGAATAATTTTACCATGACTAAAAATCAAATAACCAGAAATGATATATTTATTTAGCTAAAAGCCAAAAATGATATATTTTTGCATGCATTATGTTCAAGCCTATATAATGAATCAAGTTGGAGAAGAACCTAAAGTTTAAAACAACCAGAAAAACATGACCATATAGTAGAATCCAAAAATGACATGAAATATAGATGCATACAAATTTCAATAACAAAATACAAAGCATAAAAATGTAGAGTTTAAACATCTAGTACTTGAAAGAGAAAAAGAAATGTCCAACTAAACATGTAGTTAGTACATTAAGGCTTAAATAAGAGATAAAACAGCTAATGGGTTCTTTCCTACAATTGAAACATTAAACACAAATTCTTTCTCATCAATCATCTTCAAGAGACAAGTATCTCTAGTCTCCACTTTGCATTCTTTTTTGAATTGTCTCCAACCAGCAGAGAACCTACAACCATGAATACTACGATAATAGTTCACTTTTACGAACCAAGATTGTCCCTCCATTTTCAACTCCACCAAATTTTCATGACATCCTCTTTTCATAAACTCCATCGGTACATCCTGCATATATAATGAACAATGTAACTTATATATTTATATAGTTCTAACATGTCTATCTATCCTCTAAAAAAACAAACATCTCAATCTATATATCTATATAGTAGTCATTGCACCCAAAAAAATCTACATAGTAACCATATTCTACGTAATTAATCCTACCGGGTATTGGGAATTCACACAAATCTTGAATGAGTTATGTTTCATCACATTATGACCTTCTGAATCTGCATAAACACATAATGATAATATATATTTTAACAATAGATCCGTTATATTATTTAGAGATTTTTAAACAGGTCTCTATAAATTGAACAAAAATTAAAATTTTGCCCTAAGTATATCAATAATTTGTAGTAAGGTTCTGGATTAAAAAAACTAATCGATCCTACAACTTTTAAATAATTTTTAAAAACACAATTACAAATTATTTAAATAAGTTCAACAGCCTATATAACAAAAATTATTTCAAACTCATAGGGACTGACTTGATTACAAAAATAAAATAAAATTAAAGTTTAAATATATACAACTAAAAACATCCTAGTACAAAGACTTGTAAGTTCTTGAGAAATTCAAGTACCAAAGGAAAAACAATGTTCAAACATATAATTGAAAATAATTTATTAAAATTAATAACTTTAAAGTTAGAAAAATACCCCTGGGTAGATGTATTTCTGGGCAGCTCCTAGAACTGGAAGTTCCTTTAATGTCTTTGCTCTTTGCATTGTTATCACTACAAGAGATCCCTTCTTTATAACCTAGTCAAGGAACAAATAAATTAAGTGGAGAAAAAGCTATAGATGTTATTCAAATATCAATTAAAAGCATTTTTAATAAGAAAAAAAAATAAAAGACCTTGCATTTTCAACTTCTTAGAGTTAGGTTCCTCTCTTGCTCGAGTAATGATAATAGTGAATAAAAGTGGTTGGCATTGAGACATCACAAATTTACATACATCACCAACTTGCAAATTATATTTATTGCTAAATGTCTTCCAACCAGTGGTCACAGTAGATGATTTAGTGGCATCATCAAAATTCAACTTCACTTCTATAGCCATGTCTTCACCAACTCTAAATCTTGCTGTCCCTTCCAACTTTTTTAAGTATTTTCTCGAAAAATCCCTTGGTATCCTCTGTTTCAATATTAGTTTGATAAAGAAAAAATAATACTTGCTACTATTACTTTTAAAGATTTTTATCCATTTGTTGCACTTTTAAAAAAAATAAAAATCTCAAAAAGGCTTAATATATGAAACCTATTTTGAGAATTTTCTCTTAAAAATAATTGATAGATGTTTTATTTATTAGAAAATGATTCTCATTGCGATAAAGAAATATACAATTATTTTTCTTTATTTAAATGATAAACAAATATAAAATTATTTTTATTAATAAAAACTAATTTAAATTATTAATATTAAAATAAGTTTTTTAAGTAAAAAAAAACATGTGAAGCTCAATTCACAGTATACTAGAGATATTCCTTCAAAAAAAAGTTTAATTATTAATTAAAGCCAAAATAGAGAATATTGATAGAAAACATACCAAATAACATCCTTTGGCGTAAGATTGTGACATTTCAAGTTCAAAACTGGGATTTTCCAAAGGATGATAAATTCTTGCTGTCTCTTCAACAGCTTCATTTCTTAAGCAATTTTTAGCCTTCTTAATCTTGCCTCCTCTATTACTACCTGCAAAATTACACATATAAAAATAAAAAAAAACTAACTTTGACATCAAGCAAAAATATGATATAAAAAAAATTATTAGATGTAATCACCTTTGATTTTTTTCTGATTAGCATCAAGATCCATATTCATTTTTCTCTTGCCACCTTTTTTCCTTTGAGATGTACCAGCACCATTAATATTAGTAACATTGTCATCACTCACTGTAACAACTTCTTCAGCTTCAACTTTTATATTGGAATAGTCTATTTCCAATGTATTGTGACCAAATATTTCAACTTTGAAACATGATCCTCCTTTATATTTAAAAACTAGAACATGTCCACGTATAAGAGATTTCCCAATTTTTTCCCAATTTCTTTGAAACCAAATATCACCATTACGCTCCACCCAAAATACATCTTGTTTAGCACCATTTGGGAGAGTAAAGACTACTGGATTTGGTACATTTTTCCAATGTAGATTCACAAAATATTTGGGAACCCTCTGCAAGATAAATATTTTTTAAAAAGCATAGTTGTTATTTTGTGTGATTTTCTAACATAAAATGAAATAAATAAATAAATAAATAAATATGAAGTTAATATAAAATGCTTACAAGCTCTCCATTTTGCAGTTCTTGATTTCGCATTATCTTGAAGAACTTTCTAGGCTTATAAAATGACATGATGATTCAGACAGAAATTAGAAGAAGTTATGGTAATGGATTGAGAACCTAATAAAACAATGGTTTATTGGGGAGTTTTATGAACTATATATATTAAGCAAGCCAATTCTGTTCAAGACAAAAGTTTGATGCTCCAAATCTACTTTTCAGTTGGCATTCTATTCTATTTGTAACATAGCATATATATTTTCAAAGATTTTTTAGGGTGTCCATAATTAAAGCATGAGCATGTCACTGCATGTGATCATGTGAAATGTACTGGACCTTATGTAAAATGGCAGAACCCAATATAGGTTTTTTTGTCTTCCAATGTGATTTTGATCAACGTAATCAAGGACATCAAACAAGACAACATCAAATGACATCACTTAGTTACCCTAAATGAACATGCCATGAAAGTGACTAGCTAAAAACATTGTCAAAGTAAACATCATTTGAAATATTCACCAAAGATATACAAGAAGGAAAATCTAGTAGTAATAATGGATCCGACTTAAATACATGTGACCTTTGTTCATGTCATAAGTATTTGTTTATATCTAAATTTTGAAAAATGGACAAACTACCATTTTGGTCACATTAATCTTGACTAAGACAAAAAAACCTAATTACATTTTCCACTATTCACCTTGTTAGTCACTTTTGTCCTTATCGTTAACCAAAACGTTAACTTAATAAAATAAAATCAAAATCGATGAACGATAAATTGAAAGATAATAATATCCATATTTCTTTTCCTTCATCATTATTTCCCCAACATATCTCTCTCTCCTTCCCCGTTCTCCTTGTAAATGGTCAATTCTATGATGTATAAGTGAGATATATTTTGCATCATTCACAAATTTGTTTTCATCATTGGATCAATAAACCTTACCATTAAATTAAACGTGATATGATGTGATTTATTAATTCAATAATAAAAAATATATTTAGTCATGGTGCAGTGTATTAATTTACTTGTGTGCATTAGGCAAATCTATTATATATTATTTTCCATTCTTTAAAGTTTATATGCTTGTTTGCTCTATCATAATTTAAAGTTTGGTGTATCAATAAGTTACCTTTGAGATTGGCATATCGATAATGAGTCACAGAAGGTCTATTAATATGTATAACTCTTCATGTTATAATGCTCAAGATTATTACATGCATATTAAGGGAGAGACTCAATTTCTTTCCTGAAAAAGCAAACACTAAGCCAATTATTACATTTTTGTCAAACTGCAATTTAGCCATCAAGCAATCACACATAATTTAATCACATATCAAAGCCAAATAATCAAATATCTTTTATCAAGAACACTTCTTTGAATTGGCTAAAGGCTAAAATCAAATGTTTTGAATTTTAATTTCATCGATGGTGTTTAAATTTGTTGGCTTGTTTAGGATTTCAAAACATATAATTTAATGGGAGTTTTGTGGATTTTGGTGTGCTGGAAACATGCTCCATATGGTGGAATGTAATTGAACTCACATAATAGGGGTCGTTCAGATTTCTTTAGGTTGCTTATAAGAATGAAATAGTGTACGGTCCTTGGATTGAATGCCGAGTTTTATTTATTTATTTTTTTTGATAGTCTAGTATACTTCTTCCTGCATATACATGTATCAAAGATGTCATCTTTGCTTTTTATTTGAGCCAAGAGGGTAAAGCCTTAGTGCTTCACATATAGCTCCATGGAGGTAAACTAGCTTATTAAAATCCTCTTCCCTTGAAGTAATCTGGTTCTCCTCTCGTGTCATCCAATTATCTTTGATCTCTTCAATAATTTGGCTTCCACAACAGGATGAATTGAAACCTGCAAGAAAAACCAACTGAGACCTGATAGTGAGTGCAGTGTATCTATTTTCGCCATTCCATATCCTTCTTTCATTCTTATATTTGACATTTGAAGTATGCACTTATACGTTCGTACAAGAATCAGTCGATACTTTCTTAACATGGATCCATTACTGTAGCTTCCATAGACAAGAATCGGTCACTTCATCCATCACCGTAAAAGATTTTTGATAAGCGATTTATCTAAGCTGACTAAACTTCTTTGGAAGGCAATTAGGATCAAATGAAAATGCAACAGTGCAGGTGTTGTCGAAGGTGAACCTATTCAAGGCATATTTTGATGTAGTATTTTTCTATCAATCAAAAGTAAGTATTTGTATATCGTCTCCTCAGGGACTCGTGCGATACCATAAACTGTATTTTAAATTAGGGTTTAATTGATTGTTTGCTATAAAAACTACGTGAAATAAAATGCAGAAATAAAACGGAGAGTAATAAGGCGTAAAAGCGTTGGGATTAGAGTTCGTCAATCAAGCATCGAATATAATCTGATAATCACATATACGGATTCTAGCTTTTTATCAATATTATCACGTATCACACAACAACATCATTTATGTCTAAATGATATTGTGAGATCAATCATATCGTATAATCGACGATTTCTCAATCTATTAAACGATCCGATAGCTTTAAGTTCTGATGCTTTGTGTGATTATCAAAACATCAATCCTATGTCTAGAATCATTGTTTTGATAGATGAATATTCTAAACCTATATTCAAAAGTATTTCTCAATAGCATTTAAATCAAATATAAGAATGAAATGCAAGAATAAACTCAATATCATATAAATTACTAGAATCATATATTTAAAAGATCAAAAGAGTACATCTAAGCTTGATCAAGTACCTCTAATCCCAACAAAGGAGATTTAGTTGATCATTGTCATGATAACATTACAAAAGTGGAAGAAAAGATGAAGATCCATGGCTAAGTCTTGATTTCTCAAAGATTCTTAGTGAATCCACACTCAAACACTCTTGCTCTATGAAGAACCCTAATTTTCGCCATATTCTCTCTCTAAAATGATGATAAGATTGTTTCTGAAATGAAAGAAATGGCTTATATACCTCTGCAGAATCTGATGAACTCGCCAGGCGAGATATGCTCGCCATGGCGAGTTGGCATTGCTTCCCCAATGGGTTTTTGCCACGTTAGCTTTGAGGAGATTAGGCCGCCTTAACTCGCCAGGCAAGGCTTTTGCTCGCCATGGCAAAATCTGATTCCCCTGAACCTTGACTCTGTTCCTTCTCGCCATCTACTCGCCTTGGACTCGCCATGGCACATTTGCTCACCTTTCACTCGTCATAGCACATTGGAGGCGAGTTGAACTGGTGCTCCCTGCCTAAGCTCGCCATGGGCTCACCACTGGCATGCCGTGGCGAGTTGACCTTTGCACAATTTCTGTTTTTCTTTCTTGATTAGTGTCTTGACATTCAATTCCGACACAAATGGGTAGAGTAAGGTACAAAAAGCATAATTGGGGAATTATTCATATTTTCTTGGCTTTTCCCTAAATAACTTGTAAAACGAGTAACAAATGTGCCTAAAATATTCTGTGTAATTAACTACTTTCTGGCACTTATCATATTCCAAGTCAGTTGAGCTCCTATTTCAGAAGTTATAGTAGGCAGTTCTCCAGCTTCTTCTGAATGGTTTGTTGGAAGAAGTTCTTGAAGCTTTTCCTTTTGAGGAATGAATGAATCATTATCCTCTCTTGTTTCCATTCATTGGAATCAGAATTTTAAATACTACCACCAAAAACTTCAAAAATTTCTTGGAAGTTAGGCCATGTCCTGTAATTACCAAAATTCTTGCTTCTGATGTGGTCAACATTCATTGGATCAGTGGTCGCGATAAAGCTTGTGTTTGTGTATCAGGGCCCTTCGAATCGAAAAGTTCCTCCATGATGCTTAAAAACAAAGGTTGCATAATCATGTAAATTGGATAGATGACTCAAAAACATCGGTAGCATACCAATTATTGGCCATTTCGGCATAATTTCATCTCTATTTCGACTCCAGTAGTTGATGTATATGAAGAAGAGGATGGCTACAAATCCTACAATACACTGAATCACGCACATACATGCACAGAAAGTAGAGGATATCATATTAAAATATGTACATGCTTTACACTTACATACTCTTTAGTGCATGAAGAGAATTAACCATTTAACAGCTTTAAATTATTATGTCTAGTTTAGTATAGATGGTTGATCATTGATGGTCCAGTAATTATGGTTCATGGGTGGTTAAAAGAGAACAAAATAAAAAAAATAATGAAAATTTGTTTGTTTTCATAAAAACCACTTGTACTATGCAGCAGTTACAATTTGTGCTTAAATATATTGCCTCAAAAAGGTCTGAAGTCTGAACACTATCTTCTTAAACTTCCTGTCACAGTCACATGCTAGAGTAATGCTCTGAAATTGCACTTAATCGCTTTCAATTAGTATAGGCGCGTCACCTTCACATCTATGCGCACGAGACAGATTACAGGATCTTAAATATCTGAAGCTATAACATCAAGATATTTGTCGAGTAATAGATATATACTAATAGTGGTTCTATTATTTGAAATGTTTGAGGAAATAAAGAGAGTTCGTAAAATTCATGTGCAAGGCTTTCGTGACATATAGCATAACTGAATACATTAATCATTTGCAGAAACATATATGATGTTATTGTTGCTGGGAGAGTTCATCTCCAATAACTTCAAAATATAAAAGTAGTTCAACTTAAAGCAGATTATTACATTGACATATAATTGCTAAAATAGAGAATAACATAACTAGACCATAACAATGTCTGACAAAGACAAAGAGCAACAATGACTAATAGGTTATAGGAGAAAACATATATCACCGATCGCTCGGAGAGACTTCAATCAAATGCATCTTTTAGTGACTTTAACCTTCAAGCCATGTTTCATGTGAAGAACAAAAGAAAGCTTCGGGGTTAAAGGGTGACCTTCCACCACCTTTATGTGAAACTTCGGTAACAAAGCAGCTGCGACCATCTTCATTTGAATGAAGCTAATATCCTTACCTATACAACTTCTAGGTCCTGTATTGAAAGCTATGAACTTGTAAGACGGTACATGTATAGTGTTTCCTCTCTCTGATACCCATCTCTCAGGCTTAAACTCCATGCAGTCTTCTCCCCATATTTGTTCCATCCTTCCCATAGCGTACAAAGAGTACAGTAACCTTGTGTTTGGACTAACATGCTCTCCACTAGGTAGTATATCGGATTTGATTGCACATATATGCTCAAAAGGTACCGGAGGATAAAGCCTCAAGGCTTCACATATAGCTCCATGGAGGTACACTAGATTATCAAGATCGACATCTCTCAAAGGAGTCTGATTCTCCTCTTGTGTGGGCCAGTTATCTTTGATTTCTTGAATAATTTTGGCTTCCACAATAGGATGAGTTGAAACAAGCCAGAAAAACCAACTGAGACCTGAAGTAACTGGGCCATTTCCTGCTAAAAAGAGAGTGAGTACATTGTCTCTAAGATACTTCTCATCCATTTCCCCCTTTGCAGATCCTTCCTTCATTAGTGCTTTTACGAAGTCATCCATCTCTTCACTGCTGCTGCACTTGCTTTGCTCTTGCTTGGAAAATGTAATACTTTCGTACAAGAAACTGTCAAGATTTTCTTCGGCTTCCCTTAGCTTCCTTTCTTGACCAACGTTGAGCCATTTTTGCAGCTTCCATAGACAACGTGGTATGAAGTGCCGGTAAATTATCACCTCATCTATCACAGGAAGAGATTTTTGATAAGCAATTTCTCTTAGCTCATTAAACTTGTTTGGAAGACAATTAGGATCAAATCCAAATGCAATAGTGCAGATGCTATCAAAGGTGAACCTACTTAAGGCATCCTCCAAGTCCACATGAGCACCTACTTCACATACATCATTAAGAAATGGTAGTAGGCACTTCTCCACCTTTTTCTTCATAGTTTGTTGGAAAAAGTTCTTGAAGGTTTTCCTTTTGAGAAATGAATGAAACATCGTCCGCTGTTGTTTCCATACGTGGGAATTAGAATTTAAAATACCATCTCCAAAAAAATCAAAAATTTCTTTGAAGTTGGACCCCCTTCCGTAGTTGCCAAAATTCTTGCTTGCGATGTGATCAACATTCATTGGATCACTGGTACCGATAAAGCTTGTGTTTGTGAACCAGGCTCCTTCAAATTGAAACGTTCCTCCATGATGTTTCAAAATTAAGGTTGTATGATCATGGAAATTGGACAGGTGACGCAAAAGCGAAGGCAGCATACCAATTATTGGCAAATTAATTGGTACACTTTCATCTCTATTGCGTCTCCAGTAGTAGATGTATAGGAAGATTAGGATGGCAACAAATCCTCCAATACACTGAATTATGGACATTGTAGATTTACTAAAGTATGTGTTTTCAAATTGCATGTGTCTTTGATGCATGCTTATAAATTGTGTACATGCTTTACACTTATATAGCCTTTAGTGCATTATGAGAATGAACCATTTCACACCTTTAAATGCAAACTTAATTGACTTGCTTTATTCTCCTCAGTGTAGAGAATGTTAGGTGTATGACATTCTTTTAAGATTCAATCTTAAAACAGAAATTAGATTCAGTTAGATGCATGACATTTAAGTAGGTAGTTGAAGGTAGGAATTAATCATTATGTTTAGTTTAATACAGATGGTTCATGACTGTTGTGTTAATGTAGAGAACAAAACAAAATAAATTATGAAAATTTGTTTGTTTTTATAAAATCGACTAGTACTATGCAGTGCTTACATCTTGTGCTAAAATATGTTGCCTCAAAAAGGTGTGAACACTGTCTTCTTAATATTCCTGTCACAGTCACATACCATAGTACTGCTCTGAAAATGCACCTAATTTTTATCAAGCTCTGTCACAAATTTTGTTGAATTAGGATTTGAACCATGTGTGTAGGGTTTTAATCCTGACTCGTACATTATATTATCTGAGGATTTTGGCTATTAGTTGGGGACTATTCCCAGAGAAAAATGAAATTGGACAACTATAAAGCACGGATACGGACACAGACACGATACGGCCACTGACACACCGACATCGCTAATAATTTGAGAAAATTACATAATTCAGTGTAATTATATGTGCCGGTGTCGTGTCGGTGTGGTTTCTGGCCAATACAAGATTTAGTTAATTGGCTTAATGTTCGCGACTCATTCGTGAGAAAATATGTCATTGTATTGAGTACTTCTCACTCCAAAATGGTGGTGACAGAATCAACACACATCCTCCAAGAAAATGAGCTCTATGAAAAACTATACACACACATTCCAGTTCTTCATCAAGCTGCAAAATCATATTTCTGCCCTAACACATTCCAAGTTTTTGATTATGTTAACCAGTCCATGTCCACACACAGTACTTTTTGAGAAAAGCTGGTTAAAATTTGATGCTAGGGTGTGTGGTTTGTACTTAACATTGAACTTGTTCTTGAATCAAGATTAATCAAAAGTGAAGAATTGGCTAAACTTTGGATTCTATAATGATGAAAATTGATAGTACCTCAATATTAACATTTAAACTTCTCAAGGTCTGATATTTTAGCATTATATTTATTATTTTATTTATTTGCTATCAGATTTAGGGAAAAGAACCTTATCCCAAGTATCATACCTCTTTGGTGAAACATTAGTAGTTACTTGTTATACAAGAAACATTTGCAGAGACATTTTGATAACAACATCTCAAAATATATCAACAGTTCACCCTAAATCAGTTAGCAGTTTATCACATTAAAACATGCTTTTCAAAATTGAATGTTTCTATAATCTAAAATACCAAATAAAATAACATCACTAGAGCTTAACAATAAATATTTAACCATGACACACAGAGAAACAATGACAAATAGGTTCAAGGAAAAATTCTATATCACCGATCATTCAGAGTGACTTCTGTCAAATGCATCTTTTAGTGACTTTAACCTTCAAACCATGTTTCATGCGAAGAATAATAGAAAGTTTTGGGGTTATGGCATGACCTTCCACCACTTGTATGCGAAATTTCCATAACAAATCAGCTGCTACCATCTTCATTAGAATGAAACTATGATCTTCGCCCATAACTTTCGTTCATTTCTTCAATGGTGCCGCACTTATTTTTGACTTTGTTTGGAAAATGTTATACTTTCATACAAGAATTGATCAAGATTTTCTCCGCTTCCCTTAACCTAGAAATGTTATACTCTCATTTTTCTCTTGACTAACATTCAGCCATTTTTGCAGCCTGCATAAATAACTTCCTCTATCACACTAAGATTTTTGATAAGCAATTTCTCTAACCTCACTAAACTTGTTTGGTAGGCAATTAGGATCAAATCCAAATACAACGGTGCAGCGGCTGTCAAATGTTAACCTACTCAAGGAATCTTGCAAGTCCACCTGAGAACTTGCTTCAGACACATTATCAATAAATGGAGGGGTCCAACTATCTGAAGAGGACTTAACTGGGAACATGAGTTGCTTAAGGGTTGTATAGGCTACTAGCAAGGACACTTATCGGATTAGGTGTGTCCCGGTGTTGTGTCCGACACTGCACGACACCGACACTTGTAATTATACTTAATTATGTGATTTTTTCAAATTATTAGCTGTTTTGGCGTGTCAGTGTCTGTGTCGTGTCCGGTGTCTGTGTCTGTATATGTGCTTCATAGTTGAAGACTCAATTATAGACAAGGCCAATTTGATTAAAATTAAGAGTGAGTCTATACACCTAAGACAAGGAAATCCCAGAATTTTGGATGAGAATTGAGTTAGAATATAATAAATTAATGTGTCTCCAAGAAATGGTTTGTACTTTGTATTTGTACTGTCTCACACACACTGGGCAAGGTTGAGCCATTAAAGGGACATTGTTGATACAAATTATTCCTATGTCATGAGTGAATAGGATGCCAAATCTGTTTATTCTTTTGTGTAAATAGGAAAATCATAGGAAATTTTGTCACTCTTTACCATTGATTCATGTAGGTAATTTTTATTTATTCATTTCCCCTACTCATGTATACATATATACATTGTACAAGATGAATTTTGACCAATTTTTTAAGGTCTATCCCATTGTAATATTGTTCAAAGGAAATAAATTCATTATCTCACTATGGAGCGTTTGAAAGAAAATGCATCTTAGATTTGAGTTATCTAAAGGGATAAAATCAACAATCCATAAATCTACACACCTATTATGCTCTGAAAAATTTCTATTATTATGCTAAGAATATTAACTCCATAATTTTCTATCATTGCTTATTATCTTTTTCGAGAATCAGATCAGATGTATCCTTAAAATTTTAAAATATTAATCTTGTAAAATGAAGAAATAAAATTTAAAAACATTTAATCTCATATTTCTCTCAAATTAACGTAAAATTTGTTGAATCTTCATGGCTCTAAGTTAGACTTTTAGATATCTTTTAGCCACCAAGTATGATAATCGAAAGTAAAAGAATGTTAGTTTGCTTTGAACCACAAAAAATAAACGAGGTTAATCTTGTCTAACAAATGATGCAATTGATCTTTCTTGTGATTAGAAATCCTATTATTCACTTCTTTCCAAATCACCCAACCACAAGCAAACCAAACTTGGTATAAAGAAGACCAAAAAGTTACGGAGAACCCGCCTATATGTCAAAACTGCAAAAAGTGATCCGATACACGAGATGAGTCAACAAAAAAAAATACAGATCCAAGTGCGAATAAGAGTCCAAAGACTATCGAAATAATTGCAGCACAAAAATAAGATGATCAATTATTTCCTCCATCCCGTAATAACTAACACAAAGATGAGAGTCAGGTTAAAATTTTATTTCTATTAATTTATTAATATTATTAAGTTAATATTCTATAAATATAATATAAATAGTGTATATATTAATAAATTATATTTTGTCATATTTTAGTATGTTGTCTGGAGCGCATGTGGATGATTCTTGGTTGGCTGATGCAGCAATGGTTTTGAATTGTAAAACTGGATCAATCCCTTTTGTGTATCTTGGGTTGTCTGTAGTGGGTGATGCAAGGCGGTTGAATTTTTTAGTTCCGTTGACAGACTGTATTAAAAATAGACTGTCAAGTTGGAAAAAAAATAAAAATGTGTCGATGGGAGACCACTTGATTCTTCTTAAATTTGTCCCATCTTCTATACCGGTCTACTTTCTTTCATTCTTCAAGGTACCCACAAGTATCATCTCTTTTATAGAATCTATATTTAAATGTTTTTTTTGGGTGGGGGGAGGAGGGGCATGTAAATTTTGTGGGTCAATTGGGACCTTACATGTTCATATAAAGAAAAAGGTGATTGGGGTTTAGGAGGATGTGGGAATTCAACTCGGTGCATGTGGATGAACGGTGTTGGATGATGCATGTAGATAGCATAGGGTTATGGTTTAAAGTGTTAGTAGCTCATTATGAGGTGGTGGCATGAGGTTGGGAGAGATGGTTTTGTGTGGTGGAAAGATGTGTGGAAGATTCATTGGGGGGCATGCGTTGAGCGTCAATAGCTGGGTTGACAATAACATACGAATGGTAGTTGGTGATGAAGTTAATGCGTATGTTTGATTGGACTCGTGGGTGGGTGTTATTCCTTTAAGGGTGAGATTTAATAATCTATATGAGCCAGTAGAAAACATGATGTCAATGGTTGCCGAGATGCGTCATTTAGGATGGGGGGGTGGGCTTGAAAGTGGAGGAGGATGTTGTGTTGTGTGGGGGGATGAGTTGATTGGGGAGTGTTTTGATATGCTTCACAATATTTGTTTGCAGGTTAATGTGGTGGATAAGTGGCCATGACTTTTAGATCCTATTAAACTATATTCAGTCACAAACACTTAGTAATTTCTAGTAGTTTTTGATGTGCCTAGTTAACCTTTTATGGCGGATAATATTTGGCTTAAGAAGATTCCTTTAAAGGTCTCAGTTTTTGTGTAGTATGTTTTACGGAATCAGCTTCCAACAAAGGAGAATTTAATTAGATGAATCGGAATTAAAATACAAATTTGTTGTTGTTGAAACTTAAAACAAAAAATAATATAAAACAATTGGATAAATATGTCGTATTATAAGAGCAATAAAAATATGTCAATTGTCCTTACTATATATCCTTTCACTTTTTTTGAGGAGATATATCCTTTTACTTATAATATAAATCACTATTAACCTAAAAAATCACGATTAAATATATTTTTATCACAATGTTATTTAAATACAATAAAAATTAATCGACTAACCACATATGATTATATATATTTATTAAAAAGCAATATTTTTCTCTTGTTCTAATAAAAAATCAATGTTTTTCTCGTTTTAATAAAAATCAATATTTTGCTGCTTACAAACAAATTCTAAACACATTTTTATGAAACTCCAACACATGCCTAAAATTTCTAGTAAATTACAAAAAGATTTATTTCCTTTGAAAAAAAGATTTTTTTAAAATGAAATCGAGAGATTACATACTTTTGTCAACCTAAGCTATCCAATTGATAAAGAGTTGACTCATACTCTATAAAATGGTAAGTTCAACTCATATCACTAATATTAGGACTTCATTATAGATAATGAGTAAAATATTTATAAATATTCTACAAGTCTTGATGTTTATTTTAACTCTGATTAGCATCCAAAATCTCCAAACTTATCTAAGTAGTATCTTGAAAGGAAAAAATAAAAATTGAGACGTTTTTCAGTGCCAATTCCCCAAACTGTGTGCTGACCTTTGATTGTGGCTAATTGAGATTAAGAAAAAGGAAAGAAGATGGAAATTGTCCTAATTTCATATAAGGCTCCCACTTGGACCCAAACAAATGCAATTTGGGTAACTATCACTTTGACCCTTGCCGGTTTTGTGAGAATTTAGTTGACCCTTTGCCCTTGTCAATACTCCAACAACACAATCAATCAGTTTAATGGCCTAGATTATCGCCACATTCCATGATAACAAAATTTCAAACATACCCTTGTCACATACAATACTTTCTTTCACATAGTGACAATTGGTTCACTACGCCAAAGGGTATATTCGTCACTTTAAAACCATAAAATAACTTCGTGTTTTTGGTAAAAAATCATGAAACAAGTTTAAAGTGTCCTAAAGTGATCATGAAAGTGTTGTTAGGTGCTGTCTCCGGCCAGCATAATCGGTTGGTGAATCCGTTATTGTACTACTTTGTTATGTCCCTTTTCTGGTGGATCACACGTTGGGTATATCATTCTAATTGCGCGTATGAATCAACCAATTAACACTCTAAATTGACAAGGATAAGTGTTTACATTTGAGCTTTTTGTTTGATCTCTTACACCCGAAGAAAGAAAAAAAAAAACTAAAATATCTTTATAATAAAATAGATTATCCATTGTATTATCCAATGAAATAAGTCTACTTAGTCCACATGTCCTAGATCAACTGGCAAAATGCTGATATTGTTAGGTCGGACATCATGACCGGGGTTCGAACCCCGATACCTCCACTTATGTGTGTAGGTTTATAATGGCTTTGTCATTTCGTCTATCTACCAAAAAATAAAATAAAATAAGTCTACTTAAAATTAAGTCATATAATCTGAGTTTATGTACATGTCGGTAAACTCATATTACCATTCGCTATAATGTAAACAAATCAACTCATGTAAACCTCTAAACTGAAGAAAAAAATACGTAAGCCCATTTTACACTACATCTCTAAAATTGAAGAAAAAAATATGAAATCAAAGAGAATGGAAGAACAATTTCCAAACACAAAACGCAAAAGGAATTTGAAGAAAAAACATAAAAACTCATAAAATAAACATGGAAAAAGCATAATTTCATTTTGATTGATCGTACATCCATGAATGTTTTTGAGAGAACATATGAAGATTTCGAGTTATAGATGAAAATGGGTTTCTAAAAATTAGATGCACAATGATAGTATTAGTATTATCAATAAATTTTAATGAAATTTGATTATAACCAGAAATTTTCAAGGTGAAGTAGAAAAATCTTTTTGTTTTCATTTAATTATATTTATTATTTAGATTATTAATTATGCATTGAAAAATAAATTAAAAACTCTTGTTTTTGTTTGTAACAAGAAATGGAGAATTTAGATTTAGATACTCTAGCACAACTTTGGCCTAATAAATTCGGAGACTTAAGATGAAATTGAAAATGAGATCTTTTATGTTGGGGAGTCTGAAAGGCTTGAGAAAACAATGAGACATTGTTTCGGATCATAAAAGAAAGAGACACTATATCTCCATTTAAATTTTTAAGATATAAGGTTAGTCACCTCTCTTATAAATTCAATATTTTAGGCATTCATAGACCTTAAAGTTTTAAAATTTTAAAATTTATAAACTATTAATTTGATTTAATTGAATGAATAATATAGAGTTTCATTAATATTCAATGTTAATGTAAAAATTAATTACACTTTTATGTTCATCCGATCATATTTTAGGAAAAAAATAGTGGTGAGTGACTAATATATAAAAGATATATAAAAAAAAGTGAATAAATTTTAAAAGTAAAAAATAAACGGGTCGGGCCGGGCTGGCCCATGGCCCACACAGGTCGGGCCCGACTCTAGAATATGCAGCCCAATTATAAATTAAGTCGGGTCGGGCTGACCCATTTATGTAGTCGGGCCTGTTGGGCCCGGGCCGGGCCAACCCATTTGACACCTCTAAGCAGGAGGGGTAGGGTTACTGTATTAAGTTGTTTTAGGTTTAGGTTTAGGCTTAAATAGTTAAATAAATTAATTAAATGTACACCAAAAATAAATAAATTATTTATCATATTATATTAAATTAATTAATTAAGTGTACACCGAAAATAAATAAATTATTTATCATATTATATAAATACATATATGCGGGTTGCGGGGCTGGGTAGTATAGTACCTATACCCGTGTCCATCCCCATTTAAATTTGCGGGTAATTACCCATAGTCAAGCCCATACCCATTAAAGTAGGGTTTTACCCTACCCATAACAGGTATTTTTTGCAGGTGCCAATAGGGTATGGGTCCAATTGCCATCCCTATGTGAAGCGAATTTTTTTTACCTAAAGTCAAACATGACATGGTAGCCAAAAGAAGTCAAACATTAATTATAAATAATTTCACAATTATGTCACATTTACATTATATATATTTCTTTTGAACAAAAAAACAAAAGAAATAAATATGTTTCTCCGAAATTTTTTAATTTATTTTTTACAAAAGTGTAACTTTTATTTTTTAACAAAGTATTATCTATTTTTTGACAAAAATTAAGGATGGGAGAATAGTACCTGACTTAGACCACATAATATCTGGTCAAAAAAGATTTATCCTTACCTTATTTCAAAAACACTTTAACTGGGGCTAGAACCTGAAATTTCTTGATCTAACACTTGTTTTTTTTACCACTACAAAACACAATACCATCAATATATTTTTTTTTTATAGATAAACAAAATCATAATAGTAAGAAAAACTTATACATGTCTCTGTCAGCTTAGTTCAGTTGGTAAGGACAATGGACAATATATGCAAGGTTCAGAGTTCAAGCTCTGACAACACCCAAAAAAAAAGTCTATATTTAAACTTCAATCACGTTTTCTGATCTAACAATTTAAACATTTTTATTTAAGTTATATCTTATTCATAAATCCTACCTCATTTTTTTGTCAAAATAAATCCTACCCATTTGATCTTTAATTTAAATATATTAGTATTATTATTACACCATCCATATATCTCACATCTCACGTGATTAGGAGCCAATTTACTAGTAATAATACCTATTGTAATTTGAAAAATTATAATATACATTTTTTCCTATGGAAGAACAAGTAGTAGTAGCATAAACCCACGTCCGTCGTATCCATCATCTGACTCCTTCCTCGTATACTCCCCTCTACTTTGTCAATATCCATAATCCATATCCCATTCTTTCATCACCATGATTCACCTAATTACCATTTTTGGACTTAATCAATCAAATCCATCACATTAAATACCCCATTTTCATCTTCATTTCATTTCACTCTTCCTCAATCTCATTCCTCTTCCATTTTCTTCTTCAAACATAAAAATGGGTTTTGATTTAGAACAACACCACCCAAACCCAACAACAAAAACAACTCAAAACATTGTTTCTACCGAAAACAACACCAACGGTAACATAACTGTTACAAAAAAAACACTTTCACTTATACAACCTCATTCACTTCTCCCAAAACCAACACCCCCTATTTCAAATTCACACCCCCCAAACGAAACAATTCCATTTCCATCAACACTCAAAACATTTTTCCGACAGCGCAGTAATGATCTGTCATCAGCAATCTCACGAACCATCACATCGTTAAAAAACTCAATCGACGACAAAAATGAATTGTCGTTTAATGAGTTTAACGATGTGACAGAGTTCAATCTCTCCGGTTTAAAAGTAGTAGTAACTACTGCTTTCCCCAACGACAAACTGTCGTTGGGGAAAGTACATATTACAATGTTTTCAAAATCGAACTGCAGAGACTGTTCTGCAGTTCGAAGATTCTTTAAGGAAAGAGGATTGAAATTCATCGAAATCAACATTGATGTATACACAGAGAGAGAAAAAGAGTTGAACCAAAGAACTGGAAATTCAAATTCAACTGTTCCAATGATTTTCTTCAACGACAAGCTAATCGGTGGATTAGTGGAATTAAACGCGATGAGGAAGAACGAAGGCAGTGAATTGGAGAGGAAATTGATCGAAATTGCGAATGGAAAATTTTCCGGTGATGTTCCGGTGGCACCGGAGTATGGATTTGATGAGCTGGTGGAGGTGGAGAAGGAGGATGAGATAGTGAAGGTAGTGAGAGTGTTGAGACAGAGATTACCGATTCAAGATCGGTTGATGAAGATGAAGATTGTGAGGAATTGTTTTGATGGAAGTGAATTGGTTCAGCTTCTTGTGAGAAACCATGGTTATGTTCATCATAAGGTGTGTTCTGTTTTTGCATTTTTGTTTTATTATTTTGAATTTGTTGTTTTTGTTTTTAATTTTATTTTTAAGTTATTTTATTTTATGACTGGTTCTATGGTTTTAATAATTATTCTCCTTCCGTTTTTAAATATAAGCAAAATTTATTTTTTAAGTTTATTCATTTAATGATTATGAACCACATACATCATTAAATGAATGAATCTAAAAAGTAAATTTTAGAATATTTGAGATAGTTTTTTTTTGTTTTTTTGAGGGAGAGATATTTTAGTTGACATTTTGATTTTGAAAGATTATAGTGATCATTTTTAGCTTAAAATAATATTTGACTGTTTTGGATAGTAATGAAAAAGTTCAAAGGAGTATTATTGAAATTTATTTAAAAGGAAGTATTTAATGGACGGTCCTACTTTACACATTAGCAAAAAATGAAAAACTAATTCTATCAAAAATTATAGGAAAATGCTATATATATATTTTTTTTTTGACGTTAAAAAACGCTATACTTACATGAATATATAGTGTAATATTAACTAGTCAAAATGTAACATATGCCATGTGCCAACAATGGATTTGGTCCAATTGATATATGTTTGATTGACTCTTTAAAAGAAAATTTGATTGAGTGAGGATAATTTACATTGTGTGCCTCACAATTTTCTGACGGAGATTAGTTCTTAATATGTATCTTAACATTTAAACAAAATTTTAGCCTTTTCTTTTTTTGAAAAAAAATAATTAGGATTTCTATTCTAATTTCTTCAATACACAAGCTGACACCTTGAAAATGGAAAACATTTATGATGTAGATGTTGATAACGACTGTTTATTGTTTTAAAAGTTTGAATGTGTCACGCGCTTTACATTGCATTAATGATACAAGTTTGAATCACACTTTCCAATTGCATTGATTTTTTTAAAAGAAAATGTTAAGAGATGCTCTTTTACATTTGATTAAAGAGTTAAAAGAAGTAATTTTTGCATAAAAAAAGTGTTTTTATGATGATGATAAAAGTGTTTGATTTGTATTTTCAAACTTTAATAGTTCTTTAAACAATGTTTTTAGAGCATTTGTTACCATGACTTTTTTCAAATGAACCTGCATTGATATTGATATCATTCTTTTTTATTTGAATTGCAAATTTGCAAAATACATGAATATTTTTATAAAATATTTAAGCCTATGTTTATTCAATTTGAATAGCAAGTTTGCAAAATATTTAAGCATATGTTTATTTTTGCCGTGAAATTTCTGCATTTTCACAAAATTACGACGAGATTTCCTCAATAAGTTAGAAGCTCCGTTTTGTAGCTTCTTCAAATCACGGAAACTTTGCATAAGCAAACTTGGAAACAAGCATCTCTTGCCACCAAAAGTGTAACCAAACACACACTTAAAACTTCATTCACTAAATAAAATTGTCATTCGTTTCTACAATGAAAAAACATTTTGTTTACATGTATTCAACCAAAGCACACAATTAAGTGTCACTTTCTTAGATTAATTTATAAAATATCTCTACATTATTTTATGTGATTTGAATGGATGCAGTGTGAAAAATTTCTACGTGTATAATAAAATCCAATGAAAATTATAACTTAATTTGTACGCAATGTCAATGTAAAATTAAACTCATTTTACACATATATTCAATGACATATTGTCAAAAAAATTAAAATGTTTAAAAACACATATGTTATCATATTCATTATTTGATGTGATAACGTATATTTGAATACATGTACAAAATTACACGATGACAATCTATACAAATCAAACTCAAAAAATTATGACAACTATTGCAACTAATATACCTATCCTTTTAGATAATCATAATTCTACACATATTATATTAAACTTGTAGGTTTTGTGTATTGATATTTTAAAATTATTATTTAATGAATGTATTAGTTAAGCAATAAAACCAGATACATTGCCTAAAAAAACATACCAAGATATAATAAATTAACCTTGTCCAAAAAAAATAAAAATAAATTAACTAGTGGTACTTATTGTAAAAAACAATTCATGTATTTAGTATTTTAGAAAAATAATCTACTACAGAAATAATTTCTAGATTCTGAATATGTTACATTTGTTAATTAGTTTTACAATTTCAAACATTATTCCCAAATTATGTTTCTCTAACTATCATGTTTCGCCTAAATGATTTTCATTCCAAAACAAATGCTTAGGCTGTTGAGGTTGGAAAACAGTTATGCAAGAAGCACTTCATCCATCCTGTTTTCGGGTAAGAAAATAACTTTTGAAACCAAAGAAAGCTACAAATATTAAGCAATAATCCTTGATTAATTTTCATGTCATTCTCAACTTTATTATGTAGGGAAAATGGTTTTGAGGAGGGAAATCACTTCTATCGATTCCTTGAACATGAACCGTTTATCTCAAAATGTTTCAATTTTCGGGGTGCTACAAATGATAGTGAACCGAAAAGTGCAGCTGCAGTTTGTGATAGGCTTACAAAGATTATGTATGCCATTCTTGAGTCTTATGCTTCTGAAGATAGGAGACATGTTGATTATGTGGCCATCAGCAAAAGTGAAGAATTTAGAAGGTATGGTATAAATCTTATTGTATGGTAGAAATAAATTCAGTGTCATGGAGTCACCTTGGAGAGGGCTACATGCCTATTGATTGTTGTGTAGCACCAACACGAGTCAGTGTCTGACACAACATCGACGCATGTAGTTTCATCAATGATTTCTATTTTCTTAAACTATCAGCGGTGTCTACGTGTTAATGTCTCTGTCGTATCCACTGTCATAATGAGAACTGCAAATGAATGAAATCAAGGGAGAAAAATTAACAAAAGCACATCCTTATCTGTTAGTTCTAACTTGGATACAGAGGCGGCTATGTATCAAACAAGCCAAGGTGCACGATACAAGGAAAAGAAATGAAGAGAATAACAGCTTACTAACTAAATTCCTAACTGTCATAATGCCAGTGATGGTGTGGCAGCTATAGCCCATAGGTAGCTTGCAACACAAGTAACTCTCTAGAAACCTTGGAACTCAAGTCACTGTCTGATTCTGACACGACCTTGCCACATTTAGTTTCATTCAATTACTTCTTTTTTCTTAAATTACTGCGTGTGTGTTTGTGTTAGTGTCATGTATAGTTACATTGTCCAGTATTAGTTTTCACTACACAACTGGGGAATGAATGTTTGATTTTGATCATTTTGAGAAATATGTTGGCTTCTAAACTCTCTTTCTTATGTCTTATTGGAACCTCCACCTCTGGTATAGGGCTGTTTACATATCTAGTAAGACAGACTTCTATTCTTTTTTAAGGAAAATGGCTGAATTTTCTGGCATCAGCAATATGGTTCTGGGTGCCTAGTACTCGCAATTGAACCCTTCCTTTCTACTGTGTAGTACTTCATTTCAACAGTGCCTAAATTAACTTGAATGATATCTCGATTTTCTTACTTATGATACGAGAAGCATTACTTTATCTAAAGTGATTTTTCAAAATGCAGGTATGTAAACATGACGCAGGATCTGCAGCGGGTCGATCTCTTAGAACTATCAGAAAACGAGAAGCTCGCATTCTTCTTAAACTTGTACAATGCCATGGTTATCCATGCTATGATAAGAGTAGGGTGTCAAGAAGGCGTAATTAACAGGAAATCCTTCTCTGATTTCCAGTATTTGATTGGAGGACATCCTTATTCTCTTGCCACTATTACAAATGGTATCCTTAGAAGCAATCGGAGGTCTCCTTATTCCTTAGTCAAGCCCTTTGGCACAAAAGACAGAAGGCTAGAGGTTAGTTTTTGTTTTTCAATATTAAATTTTGGACAAATTTGTTACCTTATGAGCCGGCCTAAGGATTTGGAGAAAGATGGCTGCTTGATTATTTTTTTCTGCATGCATGACCTTTTTGCTTTGTCAAAATTTAAAACTAATAGCAAATAATTTTTTTCTTGGTGGACCTAGATTCTACAATTTTAGATTACATGGTCGGTCTTTACGAACATTACATGGTCGGTCTTACTAGAACTGGACTCAAATCCCTTAAGTAAGGTCTGAGATTTGAGTCTTATATAATGAAAAAACATGTTTGGAAGAGGAAATTCCACAATAGGTGGTCAGCCATGTTTCCTTACATAGATTAGTTATCGGCAAAGTCGATACTTTGCACCAATAACTTGATTACAAAAGAAAAAAGTGGATCCTAAAATTTTAGTTGACTCACCCTTGGATTACTATCATTAACCAAATAAAATTAAACTAGTGTTGCATCTTCAAATTTTGTGTGAATTGAGTATGAGTCATAGTTACCGCCCTTTGGTCCAGGCCCAAACGTTTGTTGAGTTGTGACTTGGGGATGAGGGTGGCGAAACAAGCCCAACCCCAGATGAACGGTTCAAGGTAATGTTGTAATCTGGACGGTAGTATTTAAATACTAGTTAGACATTGTAAATTCTTAGCTTTAACTGATAATAGACATTGTAAATTCTTAGCTTTAACTGATAATAGAAAGAAACTTCAGCCACTCTGCATACAAAGACGTAAACAAAATTAGCCGAACTTCGTTACCAAACATCGTGTATTTCCCTTTTGTTTTTCGTTTATTTATTCTATTGAACCAGAGTTGTTATTCTAACGGCGTGTTTTCAATTTATTTTCTCTTTATTCCCATAAAATGCTATAACAATTTCAATAGAAATAACATTCTGCTATTGATAATGTGGTTTCATATGAAGAAATACTGACTTGTTCTTACAAAACTACAGCTTGCAGTTGTCAAAATGAATCCTTTGATTCACTTTGGACTTTGTAATGGCACTAAATCAAGCCCAAAGGTGAGGTTCTTTTCACCTTGTAGAGTTGCTGAAGAATTGAGATGTGCAACTAGAGAGTTCTTAGAGGATGATGGAGTTGAAGTCGACCTAGAGAAGAGGACCATTCATCTCACTCCAATTTTGAAGTGGTAATTAAGCAGCTTAAGCATTTCTATAGTCTTGATTTTGACTTTCAATAATTTCCAGCACTATTCTTATGAAATATTAATATAGTAATTTATATTATTGGCAGGTACAGTGTTGATTTTGGAAATGAAAGAAATGTGGTAAAATGGATAATGAATTACTTGGATGCAAATAAAGCAGGTCTTTTGACACATCTCTTAGCTGATGGTGGTCCTGTTCATATATCGTACAAGGATTATGATTGGTCAATAAATTCTTGAATATAGCAGGACTAGGAAATATATTACACTGAATTTACATGATGTTTTGTTATTGTAGATATGTAAGGTTTTTTAATTATTTCTGAATGTGCTGAAACAGTGCAGAATATATATGATATATTATGTTTTTTATCTTACTATGATGGCTTCGGCAAGTATAAAGGAAGAAGATTGGGTGTAGTATACATAAAGTATTAGGTTCCAAAATTATTGTTTCCTTTGCGCAAAAAATAATAATGTTATGTGTGTGTAGACATGGAAATAACAATAATAGCATATGAATGAGAATAAGTGAATCCACACGGTATAAAACTCATATCACTTAAGTGTTGAGAATAATAATTGGATCATTGGTTGAACCTTTGAGTTGTTGTGGTCTGCAATAAAAATTATTTGTAAATATCATAAGTGATAGACAATATTTTAATATTTTTTTGGCTTAAATACACTTTTGATCCATCTATTTTCAAAATAATGAAGCTGTGAGCCATGACCTTAACAATGTCAGTGAGTTGTTGTTAGATGTGATACATGATGTATGCATCACATGTTGATTTGTTGTATGATGAACAACATTACAAAGAGCCACATATGTTGGCATTCCCAAAGTTTGTGGAGGTTTGTTAGGTCTATGTTGGCCTGATTTCTTTGATGTGAACGATGATGATTGATCCATGTAGCTGACACTTTTACCAGAACACAAGTGTATACGCCAAACGTAATCGTGAACTGAAGAACCAAATTTTTAAGTGGTTTTGGCCATAATGTCCAATTGGACGTGCCAAATTTGTTATCGAATTTAAAAGTTATTTGAGGTGTCAGCTAATAGCCCTCAATTGTGATACAATTTTCTTCAAACGATTACGCTAAGGAGCTATGGAAGGAACTCTATCCCTCAACTATGAGTTCTTTAACTACTGCACAAAGTGTTAAGTACAGTGTTTGAGTGTTTTTTGAGATACAGAACTAAGAAATGCATAAAATATAAAGTAAAACAAAATGATAAAATGCTAAAAAAGATTGTTTGATAAATTATGTGTCTTGAAAAGTTTACAAAGTCCAGTAATGCATGGATCCTCCCATTGTTGGGGGTACGTGACGTTCCATGTTTGTCTTGATCTATCCAATATTGCTACATTTTTTTTTGGAGGGAAAATATTGCTACATTTCTTGTTTCCTATATATCCACACGTATACAACTTCCTCAAATTGTGTCTTCGTACCCATAACTAATTAAGTTAGTGGTGCTAGACACATTAACCACGAGTAGAAGGTTAAATTGTCAAGTTCAACTGAGTTTTAACTGATTCTAACACCTCTCCAACCTTTGTGGACCTCAATAGACTTGAGAAAGATTCGACTAATTCACATTTGGTTGTATTTGCACTTGCCTAACTTTAATCTCGACTGTCAAGTTATCATTTCTAGGTGTAAATAACAATAACAACAACAATCGAGCCTTATCCCACTAAATATGATTGACTACATGAATCAAATAATACCATAATACTCTATCATAAACCATATTTCGAACTTATAATATCTATTTTTTCCCTAATAGTTCCTTTTATAGCTTTATTAGGTCTTCCTATAGTGATCTGACTATCCTTCATTTGATCTACTCTTCTTACTATATAATCTACATGTATTCTCTTTACATGCGCAACCACCTAAGTCAATTATCCTCCATCTTTTCCACTATATGTGCTACCCCGGTTCTCTCTCTCTCTCTCTCTCTCTCTCTCTCTCTCTCTCTCTCTCTCTCTCTCTCTCATTTTCTCCCATCTAAATTTACCACACATGTAACCAGGGCCGTTCCTTGCCATGCACAAGGAGCTCTATGTAGCCGAGCCACCAATTTATGGGGGCCTCAATTATTTATAGGGGTATGAGTATAATTGTTAGGATGTAGGATACTATTTTCTTTTGTTATGTAGGTCTAAATCAAACACTTATTATTTGACAAAAGTAAAGAGTAAATGGACATGTTAGGCCAAAGCCACACATTTATCAACAACAAAAATTCAACAAAAACAAATTAAAATCAAAATAATGTTTATTGTTAATTTGCAATTATTTAAATTGTCATTAATTATTTTTATTAGGGGCCATTTTTAATATTAGAGTCGAGCCTCCAATTTTATTGGAACGGCCTTGCATGTAACACAACATCCCCATCTTTGATGCTCTTATTTTATTTTTGTGTTGCTTCTTCATCACTCAACGCTCTATTTCATACAACATTGTTTATTTTACAGTTGTTCAATAAAATTTTACCTTTAACTTTAGCGATACTTTTGTATTACATAAAACATATAAGACTCTTCTCCATTTAAACCACCAAACTTGTATTTGAGGATTTACATATGCTTCTATGTCTCCATTGTCTTGTATTATATATCTAAGATACTTAAACTAAGTAACTTGCAATATGATATTGTCATACCCCAATTTTTGACCTAAGGTCTTACATTCATACACTGTTTGATCCTGAATAGTCTCTGACATTTCTGTGAAAAATTCGGCAGAGAGGTATTTTAAAATACCTCTTTTTTGTCCCGATTC
>Ga0228710_1001184_pt1 | contig 38182 bp, 14 predicted proteins | sample MedpolnodulmetaG_FD_177995 | JGI IMG/M metagenome (GOLD analysis project Ga0228710, IMG submission 177995) | Root nodule microbial communities from Medicago polymorpha collected in Santa Monica, California, United States - pink nodules | ecosystem: Host-associated > Plants > Roots > Nodule...
AAACTTGTCAAGTGTAGGAACATGAATCAAGACATAAGTGTAGTAACAACTTGAATCAAGAAATGCATGGAAAATATTTATGATATTCTCAGTCAATTAGGAACAAGCATGATATTTTTTGTCTTAAGCAATAAGTTGGCAGATGTGAGATCTAGGCAATGGTCTAAGAGGTTGCTAAAAAGATAAAAAGCCATCCTGCATAAGGCATGGATTTGAAAAGTACATATAAGTTTTTCAGCTACCCTTTCTGCTTAGAATGCCCATATGATCAGTATCCCAAAAAATTATGTTCCTGATCTAATTATATATGTACAAAAAACTTCTCTAATTTGTTTGTTAAGTGCATAAGTAAAGGTGTATCCATGTTTGAATTTTAGTATGTCAGGATCAAAAAGTACTTCAAATTAAATCAATGATATACCTTGTGCATTTTATGTATTGCTTTTGAGTCAAGGATAAGAAAAAAATATATAAATTTTTAAGTTTAGGGGGCATTTTGCACATAGTGGAAAACTTCAGGGGGGTATTTGCAAAACGTCATGTTGACTAACAGAAAAATTTGATGGATGGGGTAAATTGACTAACGTTGTGCAATTTCAGGGGGGTAATTGAAGTTTTGTTAATGTCAGAGGGTAATTGCCTATTTACTCATATTGTTAAGAGTAGTGATATATGTACATCTATCAGAAGACAACCTTGATGACAACTTTGTGTTTCTCTATTCTTATTGGTCAAAAACAATGGATAGAGAAAAATGAAGAGAGAGGAAAAGAACAACATGTGAATATGAGAGATAAAGTTGTCCAAAAGTTGTCATAAAATAGCTGTACAAATATCATTTCTCTATTGTTAAATAGTTGCTATAACATTGCTATAGCGCAATTGCATGGCGGAATTTCAACAAATTGCTGTTGTTCAGGGATTAGGCTGTTTAGCACAAAATAGTGTAAAATAGTGTAGTGGCTATGGAGACACTATAGCACTGTTGCATGGTAGGATTTGAACAAATCGCTATTTTCTACGGTTTGCAATTGACAACATGAAATGTAAGAAAAGTGTAAAAAAGATTTACCATATGAGCTGATGCATCATAGCCGGTAAGTGTATACTGACTCATTAGAAGTCCCAAGAGAAACATGTAGGGTCTGCTATTGATTCCATCCCCATTTTCAGCATTGAAATGAGTGAAAACAAATTTGGTACTAGCCCTTTCAGTTGCAACAGATGGAATGAGAATCATAAGCACAAAAACACCTAAAAAAATTCCCCGTTCCTGTTAGTAATTGAAAAAAAAGGTCTTTGTCCCAATGTTTTAGAAATCAAACCAAACAGGTTGGTCTGACTAGATGAACATTGAACCAACCTTTACAACGGTTCGGTTATTTTGGCAGTCGATTGCAGTTCTTTCCGGTTTGTGCGGTTCAATACTGTTGAACCACAACTAAGAGATCCCGCCAGTTCGATGTTTGGTTCAATTTTTAAAACATTGTTTTGTCCTAAGAATCAAATAGGGAATTTCTTACCAAAAACATTCCAGATAGCACCGAGTTGTCCTAAGAACGATAACACAGATATAGGAAGGCTGTTTATTATACCATGAAGGAGCAAAATTGCACCATGGATGGCAATAATTACATATTTAGATGCTACATATCCACCACCATTTTTTCCACCAGTACTAAGGAGAATGATGACCTGAATGAGTTGTGCAAGTGAAAAATCTACACTTGTTGTCCCTGCCCACTGAAAATGAAAAGCAATACAAAGTTATATTTTCATATTGATTATTGGAAATCTACATCCCGCACAAGTTTGACCATGCAGTGAAAATGGAAGATATTGAATTCTAGAACATGTGACTTTTCAACAATACCAGGCCAATAATATTGAACCTGCAGGAAAAGCGAAAAAATGCGATAGTGCGTCAGATAAATGAATATAGGAGATTGCATGATAGTTTGCATTAAATAGACTCATGTCAGGTGAATGCCATCCCCACGTGGATCCTCTACCAGTTTTATAGTGCACTCAACCATTTTTCTCCCTTAGTGCATGTTTGCTTTGACAGTTGTTTGTCAAAATCACGGCAAGCCACCGTGATTTTATAGAAGCTACTGAATGTAGTTTCTGTAAAATTATAGTGATTCGCTGTGATTCGGGTAAACTCGTCGTGAAACCAAACATGCACTCACTCTAACGGTCTAGAGCAAGCTGCACCGTAAACCTGACTCTAGAGGATCCATATTAGAATATCACCAACTAATATATTTGATTCCGATACCGAGTTTAAGGTAAATTCATCCATTGTGGGACAAACACTAACTAGAAATGAATCCAAAATCATTCATACGAAAATGATGAAGAAAATTGTTCTTATGGCAATACAGCAAGGGCTGCATGGCATGCGTATACTATAAAATATTAGGGGCAGAGAGAGAGAGAGAGAGAGTGTGCTTTGTAGAATACCAGCCAGTAATCCAGGAGGCAAAAGGTGCCCATTTGGAGCCAGCAAGTTTGGCACTCCAATAGTAAAGACCACCAGAAGTTGGAAAAGCTGAACAAATTTCAGCCATTGAAAGTGCAACAAGCATGGTAAAAGCAGAAGCCAAAAACCAACCATATTGCATGGAAGCTGGGCCACCATAGTTCAACCCAGTGTTGTAAAGTGTGGTGATACCAGTGAGCACTGATATAATAGAAAAAGAGAGTGCAAAGTTTGAAACCACCCTGCAATTGACAATCAGCTCCAATGAATCCAAACCAAAAATATTGGAAGTGAAAATTAAAGGAACAAGAAAGGAGAGAATCTTTACGAGAGGTCACGCTTGAGTTCTTGTTTGTAACCAAGTTGAAGAAGACGGTTATGACCAGAGTCGAGTGAAGCATCACCATTGGTAACATGAGCTGGGAGTGTCATGTTTCCTGTGGCAGAGACCATGATCTTGCTTGTTTACAGTCAAGAAATAGAGCAGCGTAGAGTCAAAGTGTCTTTGTTATTGTCAAATTTGGGTACATAATATAAATCATAGTTGATTTATTCATCAATCGTTTAAATTATTTGTTTTTCACTCTGACATGCTCAATATTTTGAGACATTCTCAACCTAAATGAATATATTAGTATCATGTTGCTTTCTTTAGATAATTTCTTTTGTCCAAAAGTCCTAATTTAGATCGTTTATTTTGTCCAAAAGTCCTAAATTTGTCACACCAATATAGTCAAACCCACTCTCAGCCGGCTCTCACCATTGATAAATGTTTTATTAATTTATAGGCTTAATTGCACTTTTGGCCCCCTAACTAATTAAAATACAAAACAGCCTCTTATGTATTGGATCTTTGGCAGTTTTGGCCCCCAATGCCACTTTTGACTTAGTGTTCGCTGACGTGGCACCCCTAACTAATTACATGTGCCACCTCACTTAAGAGATGTGGATGCCACGTCAGCGAAGACTAAGTCGAAAGTGACCTTGGGGGCCAAAACTGCCAAAGATCCAATACGTAGGGAGCTGTTTTATATTTTAATTAGTTAGGGGGCAAAAATCGCAACTTTTGGAAAGATAGGGGGCCAAAAGTACAATTAAGCCTAATTTATACTACGATATTATCAACGATTTGAGCATTAGTTAATAATATAGATGAAGACAATATAAAAATGAAAATATGTTTTGAAAAAAATATTAAAAAAAATTCCGGCCACTTTTTCCACACACAATCTAAGGAGTTTACGAAAAATCATACACTTTTTATATTTTCATTTTCTTCTCTCGTGTTGCAAAATCATGCATACTTTGATCGCGTCCACTAAACACTCTTATTGTAAGTATATAGCAATTGGACAAAAAAAAAGTAAGGTAGCAGCAAGCAGATAAGTTGGACGAAACATAAACAGCTAACAAAATATTCCAATCCAACAGCCATCTAAGAACCAAGGCAATTAACAGAGCGATGCTAAAGTGTCAATTATCTGCAACTGAACCTCCCAAACCCCTATAATTTTTACAGGCTATGGACATCTGATGATCTTTCCTATGTCTTTCTGGCAGTCAATGCATCCTTGCATTTTGTGATAACCCACCACCTAACATAGGGCTCGAATCCCAGCTATTGCCCCGTGCATCTCCATCATTTTGAGATGGGATATACAAAGATACGGTCTGAAGCTCTGCAGATTGTGCAGGATTAATCTCATTGTTGGCAGGGGGCTGAGCACCATTACGAGATTCGGCTAACATCTGGAAATATGCATGAGGTCCCCAACCTACATATACAATGATATCGTATTAAGCATAGGGTGTAATTCAATAAATAGATTAATTACATGTTTATTACGTATCATTGTAACAAACTAAATTAAGTGTTCATAGGCAATTTTGGTAGATTATGAAAATAAACTAGAAGTAATTTATTGGAATGTTCGAAGTTATTTTTATTAATATATCTAAACATTAGTTTAAGCACTTAAGACACAAGATAAACTCAAATAAATTTTAAATAAGGTCTTCTAAATGACTCATAACTTTTAATTTGAAAGTCCAAAAGATTTTAGCGTTGCTCAGAGATGAGAAAGAGGCATAGCAGCGTTGTTCAGATTTATATAGCATACGGCAGATATTGGCTTGGACAGATAAAATCAAATTGTCATAGCTAAAATATCATCACACTGTAAAGGAATGATAGGATGAAGGGAACGATTCATGGACATACCATCAATGTCATATGGAGGTGGAAAGAATTGTAAGTAACAAAAGGAAGAAACTGTCGTCCCTGATAAAAGAAGTTAAAGTAAGAAACGTTACCGAAAGGTTTACACTGTAAAGAAGTTAATTTGAAATACATAGTCAATTTGGCTTCAATAAACTAACCTATAAGACCTCCAGCAAACACATCTTGCCAATGATGCCAATAATCATCAACACGGGAGACAGCAATCAAAGCAGCCAGGAGGACTGGTAAGAGAACAAGACAGAGCTTTGCAATGTGGCCTCTACGATCAAACACCCTAACTTTTCCAGATAGATACCAAGAGAGATAAACAAGACCAGCAAAAGACCCTGCATACCCAAAAAATGACTTTCTGAGCTTACATTGTGGCAGTCCATACAGCAGCTGGTATATTATAAATTGAAACAAACAATAGAGAATCATAACATTTTCTATTTTCATTTCTTATAGTTACTAATAACCACAGAAAAATCACCATATTTTCAACTTGGTTCAATCTTTTAAAGATTCATATATGAAATATTGTTAATTTTTCAATATTTCTTGTACAGTTTCTTTAAAACAAAAACCAATGTAAAAACAAGAGGATATTTTTGTGAACGTCAGTGACAATAAGATATGAAAAAAAACAGAGACAGAGACTACTCAATACATATAAAATGAATCCCTGAACTAAAAATGAAGGGTCTAAAACAAAACGCCACCTAAATATTTCTAAAAAATAGTACCAAAATAAGGAGACACAAATATTCATATAAAAATTCATTTCCTTTGAAATTAATCCCTGAACTTAAAATTCTATTATAATCCAGAACAACTTCATCTGCGGCATATTGTACGATTGTCAATTGCAAAGACATCATATGGCAACAAGACTATTCAATACACAAAATGAAGAAATTGGGCAAGTTGCACACAGACCCTAAGTTTGTAAAGAGTACTTACAAGATGTATGCCCACTCGGGAAACTTTTGTGCCCTTCCTTAATAACACTCTTATCTCCAGTACACAGAACATCGCCTGTTACTTTATCAAACACCTGAACATTTCATGAAGTAATGCCATGTTTACTGAGCACATAACTACTTAAAAGAATTATGTAATACATTATAATGATATTAATAGGACTATTTTGCAGTTGATAAAGTTGAACACCCACCCCTGTTCCATTTGGGAAACAGCGCCAGAAGAAATCCGGGCGTGGCCGTCCAATACCATCTTTGATAGCATCAGTTATCACCGCAGTAATGAGTACAGAAAATAGAAGGCCTGATATGCATTTGGCAATAGTAACATTATAATGTATCACGGCGAAGAAATAAGGATAGGAAAAACTTTATAAGGTTCAGAAATGCACCCAATAAGGCATGGTGAAAGTCATAAACATCATTCCGGATGAAATAGTAAACAAGAAAGACGGCAAGTGGCAGCAATATAGCAATTATCTGTTCAGAAATTATAGTTCAAGAGTTAATAATCTTGAGTGTTGACCAAGTCAACGGCAAACATAACATAATCTCAAATATATAGTAAGATACAGTTAATGGAAGCAAAACATACCGGAACAGCCCAAAAGGGAATAGTGTTATCCTTCAGTGGGTATCTAAGGTCCGTCAGCATCCCCTCTCCAACAAAACGGTGAAATGGCTCTATTATATTCAAGACAGCATCAATTACCACAAGAAGCAAAAGAATCAACCAGTCATGCATATGTATCCTTGCGACCCTAGCTCCATGTGATCTGATAGTGTGTACACCCAACTGAATTTCTGGCATTTTTTGCTGCAAATGACTAAAAGGAAGGTTAGCAGGAATTATGATATAAACCGAAGCACTGCAGTCCGCAAACTTAAGGATATAAAGCTAGAGCAAAAACAGAAAAGAAAACAAAACATAAGAACACTGTTACAGTGACAATTTGCAAATGTGTACTTTTGCAGCTGATCTTCCTGGTATCTGATAGACTCAAAATGATAAAGAGAAAAGGAAGGAACAAACTGCACCTTGTAAATAAACTGTAGATAAATTAGGAGTTAGTTGAGAACTCAGTGAGGACTGTAAAGGTGAGGTTCTACTGAAAATCACCTTACACTGTATTCTCCCTGGTTGCATTGACCAGAGACTACGGAATAACAATTCAGTGGCCTATGTCCAAAGAAGGCTAGCAATAGTGGTTAGATGTACAAGGGCAACTTGCCGGAAACAAGTTGTGGATCATGTGCTCTCGGTCATTCAGCCATAACCGCGAATTTTGGCCCAAATAGAAGCTCTTTATACCATATTAACAGATCGGAATAAATCCTGGATTATCCAAGGCTGTAGATTAATTATCTCTATTTTGACACATCACAAAACAATGTCACAGATTCAAACATTTCTTAAACCTTGCCAATGGCATTAAAAAAAACCTCCGAAATCAAAAAAAAAATCAAATTTAGACCTAATCTGTGTTAGCTTTTTGTTTACGAGAACATCTCAATTAAAACAAAAAATACGAGAAAGGTCGCTATAAACATGTAAGTGTTAATTGAGATGTAATTTCAACTTATATGCAAAGCTGTTGTTTAAAAAACTCATAATTACTGTAAAATTGATTTTAATATTGCTCATTTCAAAAGTGATTATAAGAATTCAGCACTTAAACCATAAAATTAAAATAAAAAAGATAAATAATATAAATCCACTTTGTAATCTCTGTGAATAACAAACAAGCATATATAGTTAGCATGCATAGCAAGTGGTTGTTCTTTTCCAAACAGAGCATTTGTGATATTATTTAGTATAAATTGAATGAAGCAGAAACTGAAAAACAACCGATCCAAAATCAAACACGAAATTGACAAAATAAATACTACAGTTGTGCTGTGGTTTGAATTGATGAGAGAAAAGGAAAGGAAAAAAAAGCATGAGCAGTAGAGTAGAGTAGAGTAGAGAAAGATTCCTACAGTGAAACGCGCGAAAAGAGTAAAGATGATGAAGCACAATGCGATAGGATGAGAGATACCTGCCTGCGTGCAACAGCACGTGCACGAGATTCGATGCGACGGAGGAAGGAAAGAAGAAGAAGATGAAGAAGAAGGCGAGAAATGAATGTTATGATTGGTGGCGAAAATAAGATAAATTCAAAATAAATGAAAGAGAAGGCGCGTGGGATTATTGGAGTAAGTTTCTTTTGTCTGTTAAACCAAGGGAACGCGGTGTTTTTTTTTTATATATATATTTAGCCGAGGGAATCTTCATTAGAGTAGTCCTCCCTCCGTCCCGTTTTAAATGATCTAATTTAAAAAATTTTACTATTCATATAATATGTTTTGACTTCATTATTCTACTCATATATAAATACAAAATATAGCATATAAGATCTTGTTGGATTCGTCACGATGAATATTTTCAAAATATCAAATTTTCATAATTTTTTTAATAAATTATTAAAGATATTTAAGTTCAAAATTGTGTATCGACATACGTGACAGAGTAATTAATTAAGATGACAGCGGATTTAAATCCCTAGGTTTTTGCTAAATAAAGTTTCATACCCGCAGTCAAAAAAGTTTAGATACACAAAAATAAAAAAGATGCTTTTTTTATAAAAAAAAATTTTTTTTTGCTGTGCTCTAAAAGTAAGATTCAATGTACATTTTTAAATAAATATAATGCATTGTTCATTACACTACTGCTAAAATATTTCATTTAATTATAATTATTTGTCAAACAAACATTTTTTTAAGGAATAAATAAACGTTTTTATTATTTTGTATGTAAGATTTAACTCCATTGAAAAATATCAATTTCAATATTCATGATATTCAGATTCGAACTCAAAATCCCATAATTGTTTGTATAAATTTTAGAATGTAATTGTGCCTTCCTCTGTAAAAAAAAAAAATTAAGAGAATATTGTGGCATTAGTTATGTAAACAAATTAAATAATTTTTTACAAAAAAAAATATTAATGTCATTATTATTTAATCGAAAGTAACGATTTATATTTTTAAGATAAACTTTTTATCTTTGGATTTCTTAGTCAGATAAAGTCTTGATTGAACACATACTCAACACTTCAATTTTAGACAAACACATAAAACCAAAAAAAAAAATTATAATATATCAAACTCAACACATTTTATTTAATTATATTAGTTTTACGTGAGTATGTCCAAGATTAAAGTGTTGGGTATATGTTTAACCAAGACTTTCTCCCTTAACCAATCCTCAAGGTACCGATTAGCGGTACCTATTAAAGAAAGTCTAACTTAGACACAACCTTTTAGACACATACAAAATACTTTTTATTTAATTATTTAAAAAATAAGTATTATTTAATTATTTTCTCTATCTATCTTTTTCTCAATTATATATATGTGTCTAAAATTTGTGATCAAACACTTGTGCGCAAGCAAGTATTTCCCACGTATTAAACTATGATTGTCTTTAAAATGCCGTTGTAAATTTGGAGATAAATTAGTTTTTAATAAAGTACTCTTATTTCTTTGCTAATTTGCTTGGTGATGTGCGCTCTAGCATGGTGGTAAAAGGGAGCACACACAAACAAAAACGAGAAAAGCAACATGGTCATGCATGCACTGGTCCACAGTCAGGGTGGACTGGAGACAGACAGATCCTGAACCTGCATAATTGAGAAAGAAAAAACGAATGTTTTAATTTTAAAAATCTGAATACCTTCTTTTTTGGTCAAAAAATCTGAATCCCTTTAGTAGTACTTAGCATTTATTTATTAGTTTCTTGTTAAATATTTACATAATATATTTTGAAACTAAAAACAATCTTTGAATCTTTTTAATTAATTGCTGTTAGTATTTTCTATTTCATCCTAGTTGAGACTCATGATCTAATTGATCTCTAACTCTTTTGAACCTTAACTCCAATAATATTTAAAAATTTGCTTCTTTTTATATTTAAACCCTTAGTTTTTCTTGTCTCTCTTTTCCTTTTGGCTTTTCCTTTTGTTTGCTCCTTTTGACTTCTCATGCAGACTTTTAGTTACCACTGCTAGTATATTAGTTCAGCTACCTTTAATCAGAGTTACACTAGTTCTTTTTTTTTTTAGGAAAAAGTTACACTAGTTTTTAAAAGAGTGATTACTACTAAGATACTATATATTAGTTCACCTGTACCCTACAATTTCTGATAAACCGGTTGCCAATAATTTATTTGGCTGGATGAATGAATTGAAAAACTATCAACACACCAGTTAGATCAAGACTTTTTTTTTTCCAATTATTCTGATGGTTAGAAATTCACTTTTTAATTTAAAGAGACATCTGAGGTTCGAATTTCAACCATAATGTCTTTGTTAACTGAATTAAACTTACAAAAAAGAAGATTAAGACTTGTTTTCTTGAATTTTTTATTAGTGTCTAGCTAAATACCATCCTGAAAGGTACATATTATACCAAGCTTATAAAACAACCAAAAGGGCAATCAAATCAAAGCTTCTTTATGTTCAAAACAAGCAGAAGATTGTCTCGTGCATACCCTTTATGTGTTCAAAGGGAGACATTGGAACTGCCACTTCGTCAAGACTTATGATTGATACAGTAATAAAATTTAGTTATGGTATTTCTTGTGTTTTTTTGTGTAAACAAGAAGACGATGTACTCGACTTGAGAATTGCATTTTCAGAGTTTGAAATGGTGTGTATGACCATCGAAAACTTGATGCATTTTTTTAGGATAAAGTTTTTCATATGGTAAATCAAAAAGTTTTTTTTGGTAACAAATAAAAATGTTGGATTGGAATAATATAAATTAGCTCGATTCAAAGAGTATTCTTTAATACTCATTTTATACTAATACTAGTCTAGAATATGGAACATATATTTAGAATCTATTATATATAGATATAATAGATTCTAAATATATAGAATCTAATTATTATTATTTTTTTCATTTTTTTGGAATGTAGTGTTAAATTTGAAAACGAACGCCGGAAATGAAAGAAAAAAAATAATAATAATAGAACATTTTGATTTCTATATGAATTTCGATTATTATTTTTTCATTTTTTTATATTCGAATAAATACAAATTTTAAATTTACTTCTTATTCTCAATTTATACTAAATGTTTAGTAAAGAAATGCACTCAATAAATAGTGCACTTTAAGCGATTCTTTCAATCTCGACGATTGACTAAAGAGATGTTCCATCTCTTACGGACTAATAATCAAAGATTTTAAAAAAAGGGAAATGCTAAATATGGTTTCTAAAGACACATCTCAAGGAACTCAATATAGAAATCATATTTAAAAAATTGTTTTGGGTAGATAATAAATTCACACACACAAAATAGAGTACCGGTATTCGAATCCAGATCATAACGTTCTGCTTAACAATCTCGACATTTTTATCAATTGAGCTATGACGTATGAGACAAAATACTTTTAATTTGTAGAATCATTAATATGTACCCTTAATAATATGTGTCCTTATCGCACATGTTAGCATGACCTTCAAAATACACTAATTAAGAAAATAAAAAATATAAACTATTCGTTTGAAAACAAAAAAATATTTTTTTAAAAAAGTTGATTATACAAATTTTCACTATTTCTTAATACCATATTTATATTATATTTTCTTCAATTAGTGTTACACGGCACTCTTAAACATTTTCCTTTTAAAAAAATAGAATTTGCTTTATTCTTGTTTACCATCATAACAAATTATAACAATTGGATGAAAACTTTTAAGACTAAATATTTTGTTTAAAAAAGGTAATTTTTCTATTTCTATTAAAACTTAAATTTCTCATATTTTTTCCCAAAATAAATTAAACATTAACCTTTATGCTTTGTTTGGATCAGAAAAGAAAATAATAGAAAAGAAAGTCTTTCCCTAAAAAAATAGAAAAGAAAGTTTTTTTTTTAGGAAATAGAAAAGAAAGTTGAAATGTACCCAAAAAAAAGTTGGAAAAAATGAATGAAAAAGAAAAGAAGATGATTTTTTTTTGTAGGATTGAAAAGTGAAAGGAAATAGTAAATGTGAATAAATAAACGAAAAAAAAGAGATATTTTTAGTAAATGACATTAATCCTTTAAAACAAAAGTAAATGACATTAATTAATAACCACTTACATTAATTAATCCTATAAAAGAGCATTAACCAATAGCACACTGAATCGACATTTTTATCATTGTGTACAATTTTTTTTGTCTTTTTTATACTTTATTTCCACTTCTGCGCGGAAACAATAAAGGAGTGGGATTCAGCTGCAATTTTCCATTCCATTCTGCTCACTAGTCATGATGCTCCAAATAATTTGGTTTAGTTAATCGCGCAAAAAATAATCACCATACCAGAAAATGTTTTTTTTTTTTGAAAACTCGGTATCCAATCCATGGACCGACTAATTCGAAGGGACCAATCTCACTGTCCACTTGCGGGGGCCCGTTCTAAAGCCAGAGCAAACTCTGTATGGACTTGCCCACCGAAATTGGCATCAGTGAGAATCGAACCTAAGACCTTGAGAAGAACAAACTCCAAGATCTCAAACCAACCCCAAATGGGGGAGAAAAGAACACACTTTTTCATAAAGAAAAAGGAAGAATATACATTTTCTTTTTATGAAGAGAAGAATATACAATTTGGTTTCATAAAAGGAGAGGAAATATATATTCCCCGTTTATGAAAAGTTTAAATTCATTATCCACAATATTTTCTTCTATAAACAAATGTTAATGGTTATTGTCCTCGTGAGCTTAACTCGGTTGGTAGAGACAATGCATAATATATGTAAAGTTTATGGTTCAAATCCCGGAAGAAAAAAAAGTTAGTGGTTATTAGTGGTGACAAGGGGAGAAATTGTTGGTAGCAAAGGTTGAACCATAAATCTCTTTATTGATATCTCTTCAACGTCTCAATTCTTTGATATGGAGTCTCATTTTCCACCGTGTATTTTCTGTTGTTAAAAGTGTATTTGTATATAAACAATGAAAGGTTGCATTGTTAGTATTAAAATGAGAAGGTTGTATTTTTTTGTAGGCAAACATTGTCCATTAGTAATACACAATTTTGCTAAATTTTACATATAAGAAAATCGAGTTTAATAAGTCAAATTTTAAATGTTTTAAAAATAAAAATTTCCAAGCTATAAAATTTCAAATCAATACATTCTTAAATTATTATTTAAATATATAAAACAGCCGGAATTGATAATGATTCTATACTCCTTTATTTTTTAGAAGATAATGATTTTATACCTTATATAGTGACGTTTAATTTTTTTTAATTAAATTGTTAGTAAATTGCCATACTAGCTCCTGTCTACGTATGAAGTCACTACTCATTAAAAGTAATTTACTCATGAAATTAATATGTTATTCGAATACCTTGCGTGTTTGGAGGAATTTAAGAGTAGAAGAAGAAAGTCATGATGAACATTGATGTTCCTCACAAAGTCAATATTTTGTTTGACATCTTATTCGCAATTGTATACCAACACCAAATAACTTAATTAGGATGTGGGTTCTTCAACCAAACACGCAACTCTAGGCGGAAGGTTGTGGCAAAACATAAGATGTGGTTTATCTATTTAAAACTTGTGAGTGTTTTTGGAAAAATTTGGTTTCATATCTATATCTAGTTAGGAATTAGTACGGTTCATCCGGCAAGAGTTACATATCATCTTCTCCAATTTGGATTTTTGGGTGGTTTTTTTAGAAATATATGTGCAACTCGTCGCTTGATTTGTCTAGATTGTGTTTGGGTCATTTGGTGTGAAATAAGTACTGAACTTTTCATCAAAAGGGGGTTACTTTACATCATCTTCTTGAAAAAAATAAGTTTCAATCATTTTGGTGGCCGGAAAAGAGCCACATTAATTTCGCTTTCAACTTTCATATGTGGTGGCTTAATCAACTGTTGTGTTTGAGAGTAGTTTTGTAATGAACTTTGTCTTTGGGCATTTTTCGATTTTTCTGATGTAACAATTTTTCCCTAGTCTTTTTTCTGGATATTTAATTCTATTTTAACTTCTTAAAAAAAAAAAGGAAAGGCAAGAAACAGACTCAAAAAGAAATATAGTGCCACACCACAATGTATTATCCCAACACCAGTTTAGAGTTTAATTATCGTTAATTTATAATATCATCTATTCGATTAAACAAAGATATATAACCTCAAAAGGTTTGATCTAACGATAAAAATGCAAACATTGAACCTAACTACCCAAGAGATTTCATTCGTCAATGCCATTTGATTCAAATGAAAATAAATGTAAATATTTTTATATATGCAAATAAAAAGTCAATCGATTCAGTACAAATATGACTTTTATTATAGTCATTCTTTTCCATTTGGAGACATGGCACACACAACATGGTAGAAAAAGTTGTTGCGAAATGCTAAATTTATAAATGAGAAACTTGTGGGAAAATAGGTGTTGAGTCGGCACATAAGACCGCCCACACGCCACACCACACTATATCATGCCTTCCTTAGCCCCAAGCATCCTTTAGTGTGTCTATTATGGCCTCTATAATATTAATGTCAATGTCAAATATCATGATCACGATTTACTTATTTGAATAGAAATGATCGCTATTTAAATATAGAAACATAAATTTCTATACAGTTCATTATCATGCAAACTAAAATAAGGCTTAATGTTTGCTTGGTCAACAAAGACTAAGTAGATCTTACGTAAATAAAAAGAAATGAACAGGTACAAAAACAAAATGATTTGTGTATAAAGAATTAGCTAGCTAGGGAGAGGGATTGTGTAAAAACTAAAAAGAGTTATAAGATCATAATAATCACTTCACTTGTGTCCCAACTCCATGGCTTCCAATGTTGGGCTTCTGTTGAATGAATCAATATTTCTCCTTGGTACTTGATTCGCAAACCTATTGTCAACCATGGCTTCTACAACGGGTGACTCCCGATTCAAACTTGCATTGCCTCTTGCTTCCTCCATAGCCACGAAATATGCATATGGACCCCATCCTGAGAAATAAACAGAGTCAAAACTAGCTCAAGTAAATAATTACACTTTTTTACACCCTTCATCTATACGGAGGTGTAGGAGTAGATAATAAGGATAATAGATTTGAAACATCATAGTCCGATTAATAAAGACTGCTCAGCCAGCCTTCAGCTTTTAGGCCAAACCCTCAAAATTAAAGGGTACAACTATTAACACCCCCTTTTTTATAGCACAGTTATCTCTAGAAAGGTAATTTTCCAACAGAAAAAACTGTCCAGAATCAATACGACCCCAAAGAGCGGCTTTTGCCAAAACTCTAGTGAGCTTAGAACGGTCAAGTAAATGTATTCTGACCATTGAATCTTGTAGCTCTATCAGAATAGGAGAATGGAAGGGGATGTGGGAGAGAGGAAGAAAAAAAGAAAGAGTTACAATTGGTTACTGACTGTAGTTCTGCTATAATAGTCAAATAACACTCACTATAAGGAGTTTTTGTAGAAATAAATAAAACACTATAAGGATGCTTTTGTCACAAAAAAATGGCATATATTACTTGAGATTAAAAAGTTCTTCAAACTTTAAAAAAAAAAAAAAAACTTAAGAAAATAATGACTTGGGAGTGAGGATGGGTATCTATGTGTAACAATGGATGTGACAAGACAATTTTTTTTCATGTAGACTGTCACATTTATAAAGGCTATAGCCTTAGACAAAAACAACAACCAAAGAAAGAGTCAAGACAATAATATAGTATTATGCTAATTTATGATAGCTTCCTTATAATTGCAACATAATAAAGCTTCTGATGATATCATTCTGAGCTTTAATTGGGGTAATATATTTGCAAAGTCAAACAATTGGGTGAAACAATATATATATATATATATAACCGACATTTGACATGATGCTAGTTAACAGAGAGATAGAGATTTTACCATCATCATTATAGGGAGGAGGGAAGAACTGTGAATAGCAAAAGGTTGCAACAAAAAGCCCTGAAAAAACATAGAGACTAACATGAGTTTCACTTTCAATTTGTTTTTAAAAAGGATGTCTGATTTTTAAAAATAAACCTAGAAGGCCTCCAGCAAACACATCTTGCCAATGGTGCCAATAGTCATCCACTCGAGAGATTCCAACGAGACATGCAGCGAGGAGAGGTAAAAACAGAATGCATAATTTCGCTATGTGCCCTTGGCGATCAAAAACTTTAATCTTCCCGCATAGATACAAGGAGAGAAAACCAAGACCTGCAAAGGACCCTGCCAAACTAAACTTATCAGATTAAAGGAACGCGTATAACAGTATACGAATATACAATCGTGTTCAGATCCAACCTGTCTACATGATAAAATACATTGTTAATACCAATTCTCATAATTACAGTGAACTACCGTGGTTTTTCTGTGATACCAAACATATGCTAAAGCATTTAAATAGATGACTGAGTGTATGTTTCGAATCATTTTGAATTTAACTTGATTTGTTGAAGCTCTAAAGTGTACCTCTTATCAAAATCACGGAGGCACAATGTGCTTCTGTTAAACTCGCTATCAATTCAAACATGCATCAACTAACAATAGGAAAATTATGGTTGCTCACATGATGTATGACCGCTGGGGAAACTCTTATGCCCTTCTTTTATATCACTAGCCTTCCCATGGCAAACCACACCTCCTAATTTATCATACACCTATAAGTTTAACCAAACAAAGAGTTAGTGACCACTTTCCTAGGCAGTTAGTTACCATCAGTATATAATAAAATGACAGTTATGGTTTTGTAGAAACATCTGAAAGCTCCTATCCCACATCATAAACAAAACAAACAGGTTAATGAAAACAATAAAGAAATATAAAAACCACAAAAACCTATCAAGTTAATGTCAACAAATCATATGATACTTGCATTTTCTTACCTCTACTCCATCAGGAAAGCAACGCCAAAAGAAGTCTGGCCGTGGCCGGCCAACAGCATCTTTAATTGAATCAGTCAACACACCAGTTATCAGAACAGCAAACAGAAGGCCTGTTAGTTAGCAATGAAATAATTAATACAATTCACCAACTCTTCAACATATAAGTTTACACACACATGTCAAAATACCACCATCTGTCATTTTATCTTATCTTGAGAATTATTCAGTAACTTAAATTTATTAAATTCAACAAGAAATATTGTCACAGACTTTAAATACGAAAGGGAATTTGATTTTTTTTATTCGATAGTTAAAATATTAAACGGAACAAATTTCAATATTTAACAGAATATCAAAGTAATAATAATTTATATAATCTGCAACTGCAAAGGTTACCTAGAACACTGTGGTGCAAATCATAAACATCTCTCCTACGCATATAGAAGAAGAGGAACACAAAAATTGGCAACAGAACTGCATAAAGCTGATCATTGACAAAAGAAAAAGAATATTAACCACATGACTTGCATAAAATAAAAATGTGCTATTAATTCATAAGACGTGCGGGAACCAAACTAAGTAAACGCCTCTCATTTGTTCCACATCTCTGAGGAAAGATATTTTCAGAAAGTACCATAAGCACAAAATTAATATACAAAGCTAGCTATTATAAATATTTTTTTGGATAGATAAATGTTAGTATATTAGTTATTAGTTATTAACCATATGATAAGTGTCAAGAGAGGATTCATCATGAACTGTTTTGATAGGGCAGCAAACTTTGATCTATCTATCTTGTTTTCCATGAAATACAAAAGTAAAACTGTTATTTTTCTTTACAAATAAAACAAATGAGCGTCGTGAAATTTTACAAACCAAACCTTTGTGATGTTTAGCGTTAGCATAGTTGTTATTATGTTAGTATTATCTCCTCCGCTAGAGTTTGAACTTCTGTCTCTTAACTTCTTCAACTATTTTTAACCCTTATTTCAAATCAATTGAACTAATGAACCCTCTTGGCTATTATGAATGATACATCAGTTATCAGTTATATACTTACATACACACACATAATCTACGAGAGATTGACGAGAAACTGTATTAACTAACAGAAACCTAACTAAAGTTAATTAATAGAGACCAGAATTAACTAAAATAATTATCTTTAATCTGTGAATTCTGTATGGTATATTCAACATTATTTATCGGCATTTTATATTGAGTACAATACAATTAAAAAATTGAATTCTGTGCAGGTAAAATAATCTAAAAAACAGACAGAAAGGTCCCTTGATATGCAAGCAACCTAGAGTAAAGGAACTTACAGGAACAGCCCATACAGGGACAGTGTTTTGTTTCATTGGATATCTAAGGTCTTCCATCATGTCCCTTCCAACAAAGCGGCGAAATGGATGAATTACATTGAGAATAACTTCAATTAGTATGAGAAGCACCAATATAAGCCAATCATGAATGTGATTTCTAGCAAGTGTTGCTCCATGAGACTTTATTGTATGCGCAGTCGGGTCAATCTGTCTCCCTCCCTGTTTCAACAATCATCTAAGACAATGTCTAAAAAAAAAATGACTTTGAGAACATATAATCATTAAATTGAAGACAAATATTGTTTGTTTGTTACACATAAAAACAAACTTACAAAAGTATAGCATATTTAAGGGATTCTAATTCATTCATATAAGTTGAATCAGTGTATGTAAGTTTCTAATAAATAATAAACCACATAATCATCAAAGGGAAGAGAAATTCAAAGGAAAGTGAGAGAGAGAATTTGAACAAACCTGAAAGAGTGACCAAAATTTAGGAAAAGACAACAAATTCTGCAACGCCATGTGAATGAATTACGAAGAGAAATAACGAGCGAAGTCACCAAAATCTGGTTATTATTTATGCATAGAAAAGAAAGCGAATGTGAATGAATTTAAGGCAATAGTATGAGTGAGAGAGAGATATTTTATCCCAAACAGGAAAGGGAAGAGAAAATGTAAACAAATTAATGGAGAAATTATTGGTTGTTCTGTTACCTTTTGAAAAGACTCCAAACTACTACAACTCTTCTAGAATGAGATAATTATTTTGAAAATTTTATAAAAACAAAAGGAAATTGAGTATTTTGAAATATAATCCAAAAAAACGGTTTATGAAGAAGAAGAAGAAGAAAACAAAGAACTTTGTTCTGCCTTGAAAATAAAATGGTTTGGTTGGCGCGGGGTGGGGTGGGGTGGGTGGTTCACTCTGTCCAATTCGACGGATCCCAGATAACCAACTTATAATTTATTTCTTTCAAATTAAAATGCTTTAATAGCGACGTACAATAAAACAAATGCTTAAATCGTTGGATACATGTCTTTGAATGAACGACATAACTTTATGTATGTATAGAGCAAATATGAGAGGATTAACTAACCCACTTAGTATTATTGTATTAGGGTTAGGTTTTCATGTTTGAGGGGTTTGGTTGAGAGTTTCGGAGGAGATGAGAGATTTTTAATTTGAAGTGTTTAGTTCAATTTTTAGAAGGGGAGGGGAGCAAATCTTTTAAAATTTTATTGCATTGTTATAATTATCTTTAAATTAATTTCAAATCTCAATATTAACCTTGTAACAACTTTTATTATTATTAGATTATAAGCTTATTCAATCATCTGGTCTCATAATTACCTATACAAATTTTACAAATAGTTTTTTTAAGGAATAATTTAGAAGTAGTTAATTATGTCATTACATAATTAAGTATTTTGTGGGCTAGTTCACACTCAAGTGGGTTGTGGAATTGGTCCTATGAATTAATCGGTCATTGGACAGGATATCGTGTTTTAAAAATAATTAAATAATTAATTTAATATAGATAACTCAAATAAATATAGTCAAAAATAAAACTCAAATAATTGTTTTTCTTCCTTTTGAATAAACTCAAATAAATGAAAATTGTCAATATTTAAGTTAGAATTTAATTTTGGTAAAAAAAAAGTTAGAATTTAATTGATATCAATTTTCACCATAAAAAAAATAAATTAAGGTACTAATATAACAAAGGAAATATGATTATGTGTATAGGTAATCTTGAAATATTATTTTTGTAAGAAAATAATTACTTTTTTTACAAAAGGGAAATACTTACTTGTTAATGTATTTCTCTCTATCATGAATGAAATCCTTCATTTCTTTAAGAAATTAAGAGGAACTTTATCCCTTTGAGTTTTCAAAAGAATTTGTAATTCAACAAAAAAAAAATCTAAACAATTTATCGAAAAAACAATAAAATTTAGTTTCTCAAAGAAGAAAAAGAATATTATCATAATAAAATAATTGAAGAATAGATTTTTTAACAAAATACGAGTAGGATTTCTATTTTTATACATTAAATTATGCATTTATGTTATTTAATTGATACTTTAACTTCACCAATTAGCTAGACTTAAAAATCATTGCTGAAGTATGTAAAAGTTTCGAGCTCAAAAAAGATAACATTCCAAAACTCATCTTGAAGGAACTATAGGGCTTTGTGCTGAATTATGTATCGCTTTTCACACGCTTGCAAATTTGTAACAATTGTTGTAAAAATTCGTGCAACTTTCGAAATTAAATCAGATTATTTGTCATCAAGAGTTTTTTTTTGTTTCCCAGCAGAGAAACATAATAGAAATTAAATTCGTGCAACTTTGGAAAGAATAATTTCGAAAAATATTCAATGTTAGAGTGAGTCTACTCAAAATAATATTGCATATTCGGATGATGGTATTGCTGATGATTATTTGCTCGTTTATAATTAAATATAGCCACCATTTTTGGATAACATTTACCTAATTTTTTTTTAAAGGATTTTACCTATATTGACCAAGAGAGATTATGAAAAGTCTTCATTGTATGGTTGGTGAGATGTCCGCATTGCCGATTAGCATGACGGGGTCCAAACTAATCCCATATGGGACCGCACGTTGCATACAATACATTAATATGTCTCCTTTTCTTTGCAACATTAATGTCACCTATGGTACACACGACTAAGTAATCCATCATATCTCAATAATAAGAAGAAAAAATATCATCCATAAATAAAATGAGAAAAAATAATCACTTTGTTACACAAGATAAACTCATTTCATTTCATCGAGGATAATAGGAGCAATATAATGAGGATGATAATAAAAAATACAAGAGCGGTTAAATTTTATGAGTCCAAATACTTTAAACACGACGACGTATCCCTATCGGGATATCAATACTTTGTAGATACTTGTGGATGTGTATCCATGAAATATGTTAATTAATTTTTTAAATTTTTTAAAATATTTTATTGGATATTTATAGGATGCTCCGCACATACATAAAGATGCTTATAAAATATTTTTCAAATATGCATCCTAAGATGGAGGGTAACAAATGAGACAATATTTGATTCAAAATTTTTTTTAGTGAAGATGTGAATGATTCAATTTAAGATGTGAATAGTTCGATTGTATCTTAATGAACTATACTTAATAGTTATATTTTTTATGGATGAAGGTAACAAGAGATATGAGATTTCGGTAATCAATAAATGTCATTTTAGCATATAAGTATGATATTTATGTTCAGTTTAGTCAAGTTTTACAAAGAAATCATTTAAAAGTCATGAAAGAAAAAAGAAGAAGAAGAAGAAAAACTTTAAGCCATGGAAATCCACCTGAACAAATATATATATTTGAATTAAATTTGTTTAGGATTGTATTAATAAAAATATATAAATTATAGTATGGATCACACAAAAAAAATTGTAAACTAAATGACATTTAATTGAATTTATTAACCACATTTAAATGACACTAAACACATCAATTCTCCTTAATGGTTGGTAACCACCCGGTATGCATGCAGGAGCTTCTTCTTTTTTTTTGGTACCAAAGGAATTGCCAATAGGGATAATTTCGGGACAAGTTTTGTCTAGATATATAGCATCACCCTAACTTTTTGGGAAGGAAAATGTTAACTAGTGTCCCCCGGGCACTGGTTAAGAAAACCAAATATAATATAAATATCTTGGAACTTGTGTAGTCAACATTTAAAAAATGCAAAGAATGATGTTTTCAATGCAAATATTTTCTTTTTTGTTTTCTTAACTAGTGCCCCGCCCCGGGGGCACTGGTTAACAAGACCCTTTTGGCAAATGCTTTGTCTAGTGTTTCCCGAAAGCTTCCCGACACACTAAACACATCAATTCTCCTTAGTTGTTGGTAACACCCGGTATGCATGCAGAAGCCTTTTTTTTTTTGGTACCAAAGAAATTGCCAATCGGGATAATTTCGGGACAAGTTTTGTCTAGATATATAGCATCACCCTAACTTTTTATCTTAAACTCGATCTAAACCTCATGTTGAATCTCCCTACACCAAATAATAATGTTATGAAGAAATGATTTTTTTTTTTTTGTCAAGTAGCTTAGTGGTTAGAGCTCACACAATTTAATTGTGGAGAAATGGGGTGTCTGGGGTTCAAACCCCGGCCCCTGCATATAATATGCAATATCCCTATCAACTGAGATAAGTTCACGGGGATTGTGTGTATGGGATTTAAATCATCTGAAGTGTAAAGTGAAAAAAAAATGTTGATATTTTAACCAATTTATGATTCGACATACATACAATATTCACTTTTAATTTGTTAATTAATCGTGAGTATTATTATTCACCTTACACTTTTATTCACTTTAAAAGCGCAAGATTCAGGTATAAGTATGAACCAACATGAATTATATTGTGGTCATGTAACTAGCTTCCCAAGAAAACTAAATTGGCAACTAATAGGCCATAGGAAAGCAAAGTGCCCACAAAATGTTCGAAGAAGTTTTCTACTCATAACAATTTGAATTTGAGTAAATAGGCAATTATCCCTCTGAAATTGTAAGTTTCGTTAATTACCCTCCTGAAATTGTAAGTTTCGTCAATTATCTCCTGGAATTAACAAAAATTCATTCACCCCGCTGAAATTGCACAACGTTAATCAATTTACCCCCTTTGCCAAATTTTTTTGTTAGTGAACATGATGTTTTGCAAATACCCCCTGAAGTTTTGCACTTATTTGCAAAATGCCCCCCGAACTTGATTTTTTTTTTTGTGTAATGAGAACTATTGTTGTTCTTTTTTATTTATTTATTTGGGGGGAAATATGATAGAAAGGTAACATAGTGATTTCCTTGATTATTGATTTATTAAATTTAATTTGGAGAAGTGAATGAATGATACCATCTTAAAAATAGGAACTAGTTTGAGGTTTGGTCTTTTCTTTTTTACATTGCATGTCATATTAGAGGAAAATGCATAGACCTTAAATCTTATAGTATGTGAACAATTTGGGAAATGGGAAGCTTTTATATTATTCTATGAAATGTGGGTTATGCTCCAAGGTTCTTGGCTTGTTTTAGTATCGAGATGAAAAAAGGCTTTGTGTCATGTTTTATACAGGAAAAATAGTTCACATCTAATTACAAATCTTGTTCTTGTCTTGTGAAGGTAGTGCACACTCTTTAATTGTGACTTTGTTTCTCCTTATTGCTACTCATGCTAAGTCTAAGCCTGGTAAACTCAAAGTGATGGGTGTGAATTCTCTCAGGACCGTTGTAAAAATAACAATTATTGTCACTTTAATAAATACACATTTTTCCATTCCTCAATTTTTTTTTATAAAAAAAACTATGGAAAAAGCAAACAAGTACAAGCCTATTTTGATGTATATATGCATGTAGTTTTCCCAAACTTCAAAATTAATAGTTAGCTTTAATATTTAACTGTTAATTGTTTGTCTTTAAGAAAAAATATATAAATTTTCAAGTTCGAGAGGCATTTTGCACACAAGTATAAAACTTCGGGGGGGTATTTGCAAAACGTCATGTTCACTAACAGAAAAATTTGACGGAGTGGGTAAATTGATTAACGTTGTGCAATTTCGGGGGTAATTGAAGTTTTGTTAATTTCAGGGGGGTAATTGACGAAACTTACAATTTCATGGGAGGGGGTAATTGCCTATTTACTCATTTGAATTTTCTCTTCGACTCTCTAATAAATGCTCGTGCGTCTTGCACTTCGAATCCTAAAATTAAAAATAGAAAAAAAGGGAGATTTTGAATGTGTTTTATGTACTCTAAAATTTAAAAGGTCATGATAACTTTTGTCAAAAAAAAAAAAGGTTATGTTAACTAGTGTTTTTGTTACACTAATTAAGGGAAAAAAAATGTATTCAAAGAAATATTTTTTACACTTTTAAGAGTTTGATCACTCAAATTTCAGAATATTTTTATTACATAGTTTTCTTTTTTTTTTTGTTCGAAAAACTACATAGTTTTCTGTCCAAAAAAAAAACTAGCATTAGTGAGACACCGGTTAATACCTTCCAAATGTGCAAAATACATTTGGGTGGCTGAGAAATGTAGGGTGGGAAAAGAAGCGGTTGATAACAGTTGGTCAAGAAGTTTGAAATTCCTGCAGCAATTGGTCTTGCCTATAGTAGTAGTATTTTATTGGCTTTGAAGGCAAAGTTGATTTTGGGAGCAGTCTATGTATGACGGCATTTTTTCTCCCATGAATCATGACAACTAGAACCTGCATTTAAGTATCCTATTTGTTATAGTTGTCAATAATTATCTCTGTCAATAATTATCTGCAGTCGTTGTGTTCCCTGCATCATTTCAAATAAACTTGTAGATAATAGGATCGGGCGTTAGTTTTGTTTGTTACATTTCTCACTCATAAAAAACATGACTTTTTGACGAGTGTCTCAAGCCACTTTTTAAGAATTTGTTAATTTGTTTTTCAATAATCAATGATATATATGTTTAAGAAAACAATAAATATACGATTTTTTACACATATATATAATTTTACAAAATAGTATCCACTTCAAGATATGCATCATTCACAATTTAGTATCCACCTCAAAGGAAAATTAACTTAATCGTTGAAGTGATTAGAATACATTCTTACTAATTGAATCAACTTCGTCATATATTTCGACCAAACTTCATTGTTTAAAAAGTAATTCTTCTATCAATTTTTTGTCATTGCTATGAACATGGATTGTAGATCGCAAAAAACTCTTCCGCTTGAAAGATAAATTTGCAAAGTAACATCAAATACCATCAACTTTTTTTATTTATCATGATTTATTTAGTGATACCTTACATTTATGAACGGTGGTAAAATAGATTATACATGCTCTTTTTTTAAAGAATGATTCGGTGAATATCCTTTTGGATTAAAATATAAGAAAAAAATCCAAAAATATCGTATATCACCTAAAAACTAAGAAGTTGAGTTTACTTTGTAAACTTCAAATTGATCTCTCTAATTTATAAAATTTTGTAAAACCTTCAGATAGTATACGTTCGTTTTTGTTTATTTTCAAATTTTACTTATTTCTCTCTATTTTTTCCAAAATTTTCTAGATTAGTTCCAATACTATCTTTTCCTTCCAATTTTTGCAAATTACTCCCTTTATTCTTTTTAAAAAATTAAATTGGTCTCTCAACTTTTCTAAAAGTACAAATTTGACCCAACGTTTAAATCTTGTCATCATGTGAATCACTTTTTATTCTACATTTGTACTTTTACTTCAAAACTTTTGAAATTTACGACAATAACCAACTTTAAATAAGTTTTTTATTCTAAAAAAATAAACTAGTCCACTTAAATTGGTACCGAAGAGAATCAAACACGAGACTTTTGAATAAATACACTTCAAGTTTTTAAGCCAAGAACATCATACCAACCTACATGGCTTAATAAGCTCTTGTTCTTTTTCTTTTTTTCTTCTTTCAGGCGAAGCTTTTGTTCTTATATTTTACTAGCAAAAAGACGAACACTCATGTGCCCGTCTTTCCCCTCTTTTTATTGAGCCAACGATTGAAAATTATGAACGGCGTTTTTTATGAAATTTTAATTTTGATTAAAAGTAAAATGTTTTTTGCTTTCAAATTACAATAAATCAAACTAATCATGATTATCTATTTCAATGAAACCAACAATATAATAAAAAAATATAATCTAATTTTGTTTTTAGGAATAAATTTTTTTTTTTTTAATGACACCAACAACAATCTTTATTATAGAAAAAATTGTTGTTTAAGAGTATAATTTAGATAATGAAAAAGTAAATACATATACACTCATCTAGTTTGTTACACTTTTTAAATGATAAAGTAAAAAATTGGACATTTGTATTTGTTACACTTTTATTTTAATATTTAAATTTATTCTTATCTATTTGTTACATGTGTTATTTGTATTGAAAATTGAATACATTTTTGGAAAGAGAAAAAACCAGCCCAAAAGAGCTGAGAGAGATTTTTTTTTATTTTTATATATATATATATATATATATATATATATATATATATATAGTATATATTTAATATATATATTCAAACAAAAATTTTAAAATGAAGAATTTCAATTAGACTATCCAAACAAAAAAATCAATTAATTACTCTAGCCAAAATTTAAAACTGCGACAATTCTAAAGTGAAATCAGTTTGTAACTACCCCATCTAAACACCTACCCTTACCTTTGTTGCTTGTTTTTCTCTTCTAAATATTTATTTACACCCTGAGTGTGCTGTTTTTGAGACGTCCATGTTTGCCACCACTACCTTGATACTTTGAGTCTAATGGCAGTACATTATCGGTATAAAACAATTTTACCTTGACATCAAATGGTAAACCATCATTTTTCCCTTTCATACAATCCATTTTAAAAAATCTGGAGTGATGTATCGTAGTAATAAAATTTCATTGTAGATACCCTTTAAGTATAGATACTTTACATCCATCCAATAAAACTTGTGCAAAAAATACAACTCTAGAAGACCCGGTGTTGTAGCAAAAACACATGTCCAGAAAATTCAACGAGGGAGCTTTGTTCACTGTTTAGTTTAGCTGTACAGGTGGGCCTTATTGAAGTATAGCCCAAATATTTACAGATTTATCATTTACTAACTTTAGTGGGGAAATTTTACACTATAATCCTACACCTATACTTTCACACCCCTACAAATTATAAAAAAATTCAATATTACCCTTTTTGTCATTTAACTTTTAATACAATTATTTCTCACCCCAACTTCCAACATTTCCGAATGCAGATGCGTTGTTCACCCTACATACGTGATAGTACATGATGTAGATATATTTCCGGACACCGTTCTTGAACATTTCCGGTATTTATTTTAGTTTTCCTAAAGGCATTGAAAACGATTTCATTTTTTTTTCGAGAGAAATGATTTCAGAAATTTGTTGTATTATCGTTTAAGTCCTTGTTATTAAATCCTTAACAGTTAATACTACACCTATATCAACACAAATGATACGTGTGGCACCGTGCAATCAACAAATAAATCCAACCCAAAAGGCCACGTAAGTTACCATATATGCCAATAACATCCGGGAAATAATTTTGAAGGAAATCAAGACCATGTTCATCCCAATTCTCTCCAGCCACATCACAATGAACCAGACAACATGATTTTAAGTTTTCCGGTGAGGGAGAATGTTGTAGACCGGAAAGCTTGAGAAGTCTCTTTCGAAAACCAGATCTCAATCAGCAAAACGCAAAATGCAAATCGAATAAACCCAACAAACAAAACCCATAAAACTAATTCATGATTAACGAATGCATACTCTAAATGATAACCGCAACCAGAAAATAATTGATATCCGCAACCCAAAAAACCTAGAATTTTTTACGATGGCGACGACGACGATGATGATGCAACCCAGAAAGCGGTTGGTATGCACAGACAGGAAACGATAACCGCAAACATCAATTCTGATAGTGTTGGTGCTTGCAACCGGTTAAGTGACAAATTAAAAAAAAATGAAATATTTTAATATAAAGGGTAAAGTAGGAAGTTTACACAAAATGTAAGGGTGAGAGTATAAATGTTGGGTGAAACTTCCCTTTAGTGGGCTGTGTCGCTTTTTTTTTGTGGTGGTCGGGGTTTGAACCTCAGACCTTGCATATATTATATATTGTCCATGCCAAATGAGCTAGGCTCACAAGGACTGGGATGTGTCGCTTATCAATTTCTTTCAGACTCGGACACGGTTATTATTTAAAAAATAATAATAATCAGTTTGTTATTTTATTTTTAGTTTAACTAGTTACAAACCCGTGTTTCGCACAAATTGAATAACGTATTTTGTAAAAAAATTGTTCTAAAGGAAAAATAATCAAATTAAGGGAGATTGTTGTTGATTATAAATGTGAGAATTAAGTAAACATATTACACAAACAAGTAAACATATTACACAAACATTAGAAATGTGCACCCTTTTAAAATATTTATCAAAGCATCAAAATAGCATATACTACAATCAACATTCGAGATAGTAGTCAGGTCTATCTATTTAGATACACCACTAATTATCTCAAATAGCTAAAATAGACCCGTGTATATACATTAGCAACATTGAAGAGATCTAAAGACAATCGATTTAGATACACCACTAATTATCTCAAATAGCTAAAATAGACTCATGTATATACATTATCAACATTGAAGAGATCTAAAGACAATCAAATTTTACAGAGTAAAATATCAGCCACCCCTTAAAAAATAATTGCTACAAAGACTTCCTTCCTTTTGAATAGTATTTGAAGATGCAGTACACAATTTTATTTAATTTTGATCTTCAATTAAAGTACTTATTTTTTGAGGGACTTTAGACTAATGAGCAGTGGTAAAATTTAACTTGCATAACTGTGCACGATTATCAGGTATGGGATCAGGAACACACGTATATAGTTGTGTTTGATCTCTTCCCCATTCATGTTATTTGTGTAGTAATTTCAAATTCAGAAGAGTTGAAAAAGATTGTTGATCTAGGAGTATGGATTGTGGACGTAGTACTCCAACATTCTTTTGTTTCAAACATCATAAATTGAGTTGTTTCCTTCTTGTTTTAATTAACTCATTTATGGATGTGTAAGAACTATAATTTGAACCTTCATTTTAGTTATAACTCAATGATATAGTGGTGTCCTTCATTTCAAAAAGATAAATGTAGGAGTATGGACACTCATATTTTTAGAATTTTTCTTCCCAAAAACTCAATGCAATATTTTTATGAAGTCTCAACTTAAAATACTTTCAGAAGGTATGCAAATGAGTAGAACAACTGCACATGTGTATGGTATTCAACATTTTATAAGCAAAGTTAGAAGATTTAGAAGAAAAGACAATTTTGTTAATAGAAAATAGAAAAGGATACATTCACATTGAAGGCAAGCAAAGTTATTCGCTGGTTAGGTTATGTAGGAGAGCCATCAAAAACAGCTTATACATGAGAAGTGGCAATGCTCCTACTCCGACTTGAACACCTAACCGGAGTAACTATCTCCTCTCCCCCGCGTCCCTGTAAAAACAATATGATGAAACAAATTAGAAACAATTCAACATGTTAATAGTTAACAAAGATAAAATGGTGATTCAACTAACAATCAACAATACTCACCTTTGGAATTTTCTGACACACTGTTAGGCTTCCATATATAGGATGGTGAACTCAAGGAGTAATAACTTCCCCACAAGTACCCCTATATCTGTTTATTTTCTATATTTGGTCAAACCTAATGAACTCTTGCTGCAACTACTTAATCTATGTTATTCAACAATTCAAGTAATTACACACCATGGATGAAACTGAAACTTATTGGACCAAACCCAAATATCATAAATTAGTAATAATTAATTGCTCTGTATCTATCTAGTACTAATAATTATTCTTTCTGATATGAAATTATTATGGATGGTAAATTTAAAGTGCTTTAAGTGGTTTGAGTGTTAGATTGGTTGCAACTATCCTAGTAACATACACTTGCCCACGCGTCACATCTTGAGAAGAATTCCATCACCTTCGCTCATTTTCTTGATAAGCCAGTTAACCTTAGCAGATATTAAGCTTTACTATATCTCTGCAATAAAAATTAAACCAGACAGTCTCATTATTCACAATCTGTCCTACAATGTTCTCTTTATTCAAAATTTCCACTCATAGTAATTAGGAAAATATGATTGCAAAAACAACCAATCCAATCCTCTACCCATTTAGTTATTGATGTAAGATTTTTACATGTCATAAAACTATTTACACGTAAGTATAATAGGATCATTTCCGCGGGGAGTTGCGTATATCTTAAGCATTTTAACATCATTTATCACATTAAGTGTTTGGGTATAAATTGTTTGTTTGTGTAAAACTATTTTTAACTATTCGACATGAAAGTAAAGCGAGACGAGATAGGGCTATTTCGCCTGGGGTTAGAGATATCAACCAAGCGTAACAGCTACAATCTCTCGATCAAATAACGGATTCTAGCTTTTTAAACGATATTATCACAATCACTCAACAATACCATTCGTGTCCAAATAATATCGTTATTTCTAAGGGATCGATAGATGTCGATTTCCCAGACATTTAAACAATCACAAAGTCGATTGGATTGTTTAATCGACGACTTCCCAACCTATTAAACGACCCAAAAGCATTAAGTTCTAGATTAAAAGTGATTATCAAATATTAACATCTATGTCTAGAATGAAAACTTAAGATAGATTGTTATTCTATTTCTTATACTCAAAAGTATTTGTCAATATCATTTTGAATCTCAATAAAACATTAAACACAAGAATAACAACGATATTGAATAAATAAGCTAGAACCATATATTAAAATATCAAGAGTTTACATAATAGCTTGTTTGAATACCTCAAAACCTGCAAGGGTAGATGTAGCTACATATGTCTATGATAGCTTTGCAAAGGATGAAGAAAAGATGAAGATTTTATGCCTAGATTCGTGATGTCTCAATAAATCTTGGGTTGAATCTACTCCTAACTACCTTGCTTTGTGTTTCTCTCTCTAGAAAAGCCCTAGTCTCTCTCTAAAAACCAGAAAAATGTAATACAAATGTAATGGAATGGTTGGAAAGAGAAGAGGAAACTATTTATATGGGCTGAATTCGTGAAATCTCGCTTAAGCGAGATGGATGCCACGTGGACCTTATCCCCTGGAGATGTTAAATCTCGCGTAAGCGAGCTGGAAGCGAACTGATAGCGACTCATGAAGTTGCTCTCGACATTAATCTCGCGTAAGCGAGATGAACTCGCCTAAGCGAGTTGGCTTTAGTCTTTAAATATTTGCTTGCGCGAACTGGAAGCGAGATGGACAACGAAATTTAGTTTACTCTCGACATTAATCTCGCGCAAGCGAGTTACTGATTTCTACGAGCGAGTTGAGAAGCGAGGTGGCTGCGAGATTCAATGCTGCTCCCTGGAACTTTCTCGCTTAAGCGAATTTCCCTCGCTTAAGCGAGTTCTGCTTGGTTTGGAAAGTTGTTTCTTGATCCTTGCTTGTCATTTCCTACACAAGTTTGAGTAGAGTAAGGCATGGAAAACATAAATAATGAAATTACAACAAATGACTGCTTTTCCTTAGATAACTTACAAAATAAATCACTAAAATGCCTATTTTAACACAAGAAAGATATTACTTTTGAGCACTTATCAGTTATTCAAATTGAAAAATGTGTGTCACCCTCCAATTCTCTATTCATGTGATTTTAAAGCAGAAAAATTTCATGAACAACTTTCTAAGGCACTAATCAGATTTTCAATTGCGGTCTTTTGATTGGATGAGATTTGAAGTTGCAATAACAAAATAGATTCAATATTTCCTGAAAGTAATGATATAATAATTGATTTTATTCATCCATTAATTCATTTGATTGAAAGCCGTATAGATTAAAAAGTCTTGGATGGAAGAATTGGATATGATAACTATTGAAAAAGGAAACTAAGTTATTAAAAGTAGAGACAAAGAGTTTGTACTGAATTGGAAGGAAAAGCAGGAAAACCAGTGCTGAAGCCACATGTTATTGCCCTTTCGGCCAGCTGCAACAATGTCCAGCAAATGAATACATTGCAAAAAAGCACACAATGAGTTCACTTAATCACAAGTCTGATAAATGCGAATGTTCAACTATCAAAGCTATATAATTCAAGTTAAGTCATATTAATCCTTACAAACTTTGATTATTATTTTTTTTATGGTATCCGGGGTTTGAACCCTGGACTTGACATATATTTATGCATTGTTCCTATCAACTGAAGTAAACTCATGACGACAAAACTTTGAATTTATTATGAATTAACATAATAAATAAAAAATGTTTAAAATATTTTCTGAAGGCTAAAAATGTTAAAAAATTAAAGATATTTTTTTTTTACAAATACTATATTTACTCAATAACTTTTATTTTGTATAACATGAATACAAATCTGTATCATCATATAAATGACTTGTTAAATATTTGAATAGAAGAAACAATTTAAGGAGCCTAAAATAATAATAATATCAAAATAGTTGGTTTTTTCTATTTCAATTATACTCTATAACAAATTTCGTTATAAGAATACCATATTTTTGGTGTCTTGCAAAATGATAAGAATTTATATTATATGATATTATATTTGTTACATTGTTAGTGTCATGAAAACAGACATGTTTAGTTTTTTTGAATAAGAAAAAGATATGCATAGTTTGTTACAATATAAAGGTGCAATATATATATATATATAGCTGTTTTAGGCATCTATACTTTTTTTGAAGAAAAGACATCTACAACTTTACTTTTAATTAAAATCAAAATTTTATAACAGACACACATAAAGTATGCTAATGTGTGTGTGTATTTGTGAGGTTGAAGAAAGAAAATAAAAATATTTGGTATCATTAAATGACAACGAGAATAAAAATATTTGTGAGATTGTGATGATTAAACGATATTGAAATTAAATATATAAGTGATAAAAAGATAATAAAATTCCTTTGAAAAAATGGTAATAAAATTAAATGGAACCTGCTTAAAAAAAATTAAATGAAACAGTTAAAAAAAAAAATGGAAGAAAAAAACATATTGAAATATACTATTAAAAAATAAAAGAAAATGTTTCCAACGTGAATTGAAGAGAGATGCTTGTAAAATAAATTGTCCAGAAGTAGTTTTTTGAAATAGCATTCAACAACTTTTGGCCAAAACTCATTCCATTCAATTTTACGCATTAAAAAAAGTACCTTTTTGTAGTAAGAATTTAATTGATATTGTATTTGGCCTAACTTCTTAAAAATGTAGAGAAGTTGAAAAAAAAACCGAGTCAAACGGTATCTTAATCTCCCAGAACGGCAGTGTATAAGCAACTGAATTCGAGAGAAAAAAATTGAAAAATAGTTAAAAAAATAAGTGAGGTAGCACTCAATCAAGCAACACTAAAAAAAATACGCATTAGCGTAACAAAAAAACAGACAGACTAACATAAAATATTACTCTAAACGTTAATGTGTGTGTATATATTCGCGAGGTTGAAGAAAGGAAATAAAAATATTTGGTATCCTTAAATGACAGCGTGAATAAAAATATTTGCGAGGTTGCGATGATTAAACAATATTGAAATTAAATATATAAGTGATAAAAAGATAATAAAATTCCATTGAAAAAAAGATAATAAAATTAAATGGAACCTCTTTAAAAAATTAAATGGAACGGTTCAAAAAAATAAAATAAAGTAAAGTTAAATGGAAGAAAAAACATATTGAAATATAATATTAAAAAATAAAAGAAAAGGTTTTCAGCGTGAGTTGAAAAGAGGTGCTTGTGAAATAAATTGTCGAGAAGTAGCTTTTTAAAGTAACATTCAACAACTTTTGGCCAAAGCTCATTCCATTCAATTTTATGCATTCAAAAAAAGTAATTTTTTTAGTAAGTACTTAATTGATATTGTGTTTGGCCTAACTTCTCCTTAAAAATGTAGAGAAGTTGGAAAAAAGCCGGGTCAAACGATACCTTAATCTCCCACAACGGCAATGTAGAAGCAAGTGAATTTCGGAGAAAAAATTGAAAAATAGTTAAAAACATAAAAATTGGAAAATAGTTAAAATTTATTAAAAATATAAAATTTAGAAAACAATTAAAAAAAATTGATGAAGGCAAAATGGGAAATATGGCAAAAAATAGTGATGTGGCAACAAAGAGAATTCATCAATTAGAAAATTACAAAAATGCCCCTCCTAGAGGCAAAATGGGAAATTCATATGACATCAATATTAATAAATATATATATAGATTTAATCTCTTGACTTTTAAAAGTTTTAAGCATCTTTCAAAAAAAGTTTCAAGCAAGTCTCTTTATTTTTTTTTAGTTTCCATTTAATTAGTCTATTAACCTAAAAAGAATTATAAGGATTGAAGATGTATTTTAGCCTCTATTCTTGATCCTTGACTCTCAAATGGAGATATTGATCCGCGGTGAAAACTTCGTATTATTGACTATAATAGTTTTATATTTACATTGATTAATAAAATAGTAAAATACTATAGGATAAAAAAATATTCTAAATTTGACACTTAGTTAAAAAACTGATAGAATAAGATTAAATACAAAAGTTGCTCAAAATAAAAGATTCAAATACAAAGAGAAAAGAGAAGACTACTTAATGGGTGGCAATTCCTCTTTCCCGTAACATTTTATATAGTATGATTATTATTTGGGTCTTACTACCTAATGCTCTAAGATTATTGGCTAAAGAATTTATTAAAAAAACTTTATTTTAAAAGTACATGTTGTTTATATTCGTCTTAATGATAATTATACTATATTTTAATACAAATTTATTTTTTTAATATTTTAATTAGGTAAATTCTATGGTACATCCAAGAATTTGGATGTATCGGTACACCAAATTATTAAATTAATAATTAAATGAGGTTTTTTTTTGAAGAAAAAGAATTATTTTTTATCATTGACAATCATAATAATTAAATCTTATTTACCAAAAGTTTCGACGAAATAAAATTTAATTGTTTTGAATTTTTATCACTCATAATAAAGAATATTGATTATTTTTTAAGAGAAAATGTTAAAAATATAATATGATTTTTATAAACAATGAAATGATGTTTTCTAAAATATAAATATTGACAAATAACTTTTTATTTCATAAAATAATCATTATTTTATAAATTTAGGAATCAGAGTACCGGTATACCTCAATTTGTATAAGTTCCGTTTTAACTAATGTATCAAGAACACTTGTTATTATTCTTTGTTATTTTTTTAAAGAGAAGACTGCATCGGTGTTAAAAAATGGAATAAGAATATAACATAACATTAGTTGGAGACACCTGGGAGGCTCTCAAACCGAAACTGTGGTCTACCTAAACTTGACTTGAAGTGTGTGTTTGTTAAAGGGAATCCCAATCCACCTCAAACTTGATGGATGTTCCTTAAAGACTACACACTCCTTCGTTCATTGCGACTGCGAGGGATGCACACATTCTCGTTCATGTCCCCATTCACAAGAAGCACCAGCATGCATGCATGCACTATAATTTTAAGATTTTTCATGGTAATTTATTATGTAGTACCGTAAATAATCTTTCTTAACAAAACTTTTTTTTTCCTCTTTACAAAACTATCTTTAATATGCTATTAATCAGTTTTAATGATTATTAGAAGAATATTAATGAATGTTCTTAAAACATTGATTAATTTATTCTAAAAGAAGTAAGTTTGTACACAATATAAAAAAGTTACTAACCCAATAAAATTGGTATCAGAGAAAACCGAATTTGAGATCTTGAAAAAAACACACTTCAAATGTCTCAAACTAACATCATCATACCAACTAAAGCAGGTTAGTTGTGTATTTATTACATTGACAAAAGTAACAATTTGTATTCTTCAAATGGCGTCTTCTTCAAGAGGGCTTACCCTTTTGGAAAGTGGTGTTGAGGGAGAAATATGGCGATAACATTTCCGGCTTTACTCCAGTGGAGGGAACTAGATGGCCACGGTTTGAATCCAAGTGGTGGAAGGATTTGATGGTGTTGGAGGCGGGAGTGGGAGTTAATTGGTTCTCGAGTAGGGTGGAGCGGAAGGTTGTGAATGGGAGGGGTGCTAGTTTTTGGAATGATAGATGGATTGGTGAGCAATCACTAACTATTACCTTTCCACAACTTTTTTCCTTGTCATTACAAAAGGATGCTAAGGTTGGGGATTTGTGGCATTTGCATAATGGTGTGGTCTCTTGGAATTTTAATTGGAGGAGGGACACTTTTCTTTGGGAAAATAATTTAATGGATAATTTATTACATCTCTTAAGAAGGGTTTCCTTGGAGGAGGAGGAGGATGAATGGATTTGGTTGCCGGAAGAGGGAGGCATGTTTTCGGTTAGCTCTACTTATAAATTGCTAGAGGAATTCATGGTGTTGGAGGACGGTTTGAGTGTCGAAGAAGAAGAGGTTTTTATTAAGCTTTGGAGGAATCTGGCTCCTTCTAAAGTGGTGGCCTTTTCTTGGATGGCCCTTATGGATCGTATTCCGACTAGATCTAATCTAGCGTACCGAAGAATCCTAGCCCCCGGGGAGCCTTGTGGTTGTGTTTTATGTGGACATGGGGACAAGATTACCACCCATCTTTTTGTTCATTGTGAAGTTGTGGTGTTGATTTGGCGCAAGGTGTTGGATTGGTTGGGTATAAATTTCATTACCCCGCGAAATTTGTTCATGCATTTTGCTTGTTGGAGTTATGAGAGTAATTCGAGCCGTTCCTTGAAGGCTTTTTGGTTGATTTGGCATGCGTCGGTGTGGTCAATTTGGAAGGAGCGAAATGCGAAGATTTTTAAGAACCAATCAAAGAATTATGATGAGGTGGTGGATGACATTAAGGCATTGTCGTGGGTTTGGTCGTCGAGTAAATTACGGATTGCATCTTGCCTCTTTTATGAGTGGTGTTGGAACCTACGAGAATGTTTGAAAAGGAGGGGTTGTTGTGGCGCGACAAGGCTGTTTGATTGTTGGGATTTTTCTGCCAGTTTTGCTTGTTGTATGCTGGCAGTTTTTTTTGTTCCCTGCGTTTTTTAGCAGTAGGCGCTTTTCTGTTTTGTTTGGTGTTTCAGGTGCTAGTTTTCTGCCTTGTGGCCACTGTTGTATCGTTGCTCTCCTTAGCCTTTAGCACTTCTTGTGCTAGGCTAGTTATTAATATATATGTTGCTTCAAATTTTTATTTTTTTTTTAAGATAAAATTTCTTTCAATAAACTCTTTAACAAATATATTTACGACATTCGTTAACAAAACTCGTGTTATTAATACACTTCGTACTTTTTGCAAGTTTTTACTACATACATCTATCTTGTAATAAAAAAATATATCCACACATGATCACTACTCTTGTAATCATCAGTCTCACTTTTTCCAAATATTATTTTCATCATTCTTAGTGAAATTGGTGATTGGATAGTTTAATTGGTTTGAACTAAGATATAAGAAGTTAGAGGTTATGGATCCAAACTCAACCGAAAAAATAATAATTAACCTAGCAATTAATTAACAACACTAGTCATTTAAAAAGAACATTCTTAGTGGAGTTAATATTAATATATTTAACCAAGGTGGGTTGAGTCAAGCGTAATTGACTAGACTTCCATAGCATGACAACTCAAGATTCGAATCTCGATTGAGAAAGGTGTACACATTTAATATCCAACAATCTCCCGAATAAAATTATGAAAAATGCTAGGTCTCCCGACAAAAACCATCCCGAGAGTTTTAGGAATGACGTGTAAATGACATCATCTCATGGATCCCGCTTTTAATTCAATTTCTCTCTTCTCTCACATCTACTTTCCTCTTCCACCTCAAAGAAAAACACCCATGAACAAAGACAACTCTGCATCTTGTTATCAGTGGAGGAAATAATTAAATCTTTCCCAAATCAAAAACACCCAATCCGTAATTCTTCTCCCCCAAATGTCCATTGAATTGACGTCGTCATCGTGTTTCACCCAACTCCACAGTAACACCTTCAAGTTGTGTAACATTTCAGAAAATCATTACCGGAAACTAGCTACTGAAGCTTCCTTACATGTTATCTCTAAAACGAGCGTTTGTTCCACGCCGAGATTTCGAATGAGTTCTTACCAACCGCACAAAAAGCACATTCAACAATTTTGAAACTTATTCTGTTTGGGAAGAGCTTTCATCTTCCTCCTGTTCTCCGTCTCCACCAGTTTAGACTACTACCGGCACCGACATCGTTTAGTAGTCGAAAAATCCAAATTTCAAAGCTCCACGATCTTATTCAGAATCCCTTTATAACATGTCTCGAAAACTCTAAGAAAGCAAAATTAAAACTACAAATAGAGTGAGTGGTGAATCGGTGGAGGTTGGAGCACAATAAATTGGTAGAGGTTTGATTACAAAGAAAAGTTTCTTAATTTTTCCACAGAGAAGCGGTTGATTATTTTGTACAGGAAAGCATATGAGTTTTTTAAAAAGAGTATTACAAAAAAATTTGTCTCGTGAAATTTTCGCTATAATCTCCGTCGCGAGATATAGCATCACTCTAAAATTATTAAGGAGGTAAAAATCTTAGTATATCTATATACAAATGTAAGAAAATGTTGCAAGCAAACCCTAGAAAAATCCTAGGTGTAGCCATGGTTTTTTACTAAAATGCCCCCACATGGGAGCCAAAATGCAAGACAATGTGACCT